>Ga0209728_1000691_pt1 | contig 24659 bp, 22 predicted proteins | sample RifGroD1_FD_183997 | JGI IMG/M metagenome (GOLD analysis project Ga0209728, IMG submission 183997) | Groundwater microbial communities from Rifle, Colorado, USA - Groundwater D1 (SPAdes) (version 2) | ecosystem: Environmental > Aquatic > Deep subsurface > Groundwater | place: Rifle, Colorado... | reverse complement strand
AAGTGTCTAGAAAGTTACTAACAACACTAAGTAATCTAGGGAGATGAATACGAGATGTCTCTTAGTAAAAAAGAAGATGAGCTTCCTAAAAGGAGACGTCCACCAGCCACAACACCGGAAGCTCGAGAAAATCAATTAATATCTCTTGCTGTTGACTTGGCGGAGAAACAACTCGCTAAAGGAACGGCTTCTTCTCAAGTTATAACTCATTATCTAAAAATGGGCTCGACGAAAGAGCGAATAGAGAAAGAGATTCTTGAAAAGCAAAAGGAACTAATACAGGCAAAGACCGACGCTATTCAATCCACCAAAAAAGTAGAAGAGTTATACGCCAACGCACTTTCTGCCATGAGAACTTATAGTGGACAGGAGGATATGAATGATTAGCACGTACCGATAGGAGGACGGTATGAAAAGGATTCAACATAAAGGTAGAGCTTATCTGGTATCGAACCCAAGACTATATAATGGTGGCCCGAAGTACACGTGTGACGCGTGGACTACGAAGGTAAAACGAGACTCTGATGGAAATAAAAGAAGATGTCCAAACCATAAAGTCAAAGGTGTCTGGTCACTAAATGATTTAGCAAAAATTTTTATAGATGGATTCGGAACGTATGAATAGGATAATCGAATAAAGTGGATGGGGACATATTGTATGCAAAAAATTATGATAAAAACGCATCGAGAACTATTAAGATTTAAAACTTTTGAAGAAAGATATAATTATTTACGCCTCAGTAGTTCTATAGGACAACCCACATTTGGGTATGACCGTTATTTAAATCAGATGTTGTATGGATCTCAGAAATGGAAACGAACCCGAGACAACATTATCATCCGCGATGATGGTTGCGATCTCGGCGATGGAGATTACAGGATCCATGGTCGTATAATAGTTCATCATATGAATCCCATCACAATCGAGGATGTCGAGGAAGATCGCGATGTTGTTTACGACCCTGATAGTTTAATTTGCACAACCCATAATACCCACAACGCAATCCACTATGGAGATGCGTCACTACTACCACAACTTCCAAACGAAAGAAGACCAAATGATACTTGTCCGTGGCGCTAACAAATTAAAATGGGAGGCTAAATCATGAGGAGCTATAACAAGATACCAAAGGCGGTAACCGCTGATGTGATTACTGCTATCGTAGAACCAACAACCGTAGAAATACCTAAAGAACCCACACTCGCTACAGTATCCAACTGTTCACGTTTGAATGTTCGTGCGGATCCTAATAAACTTAGCGACGTAACGGGTGTTTTAAACGCCGGTGATACCATTTTTGTAGGGAGTATTCACGAAGGTTGGGCACATATCAAGACAAATTCTGGTATAGAGGGTTATGTTATGGGCGCATATATAAAGGAGGATTAGTGTGGACAGTATCCTTGTCTCGGTTAAAAAAATGCTCGGTGTCGGCGAGGAATACACTCACTTTGACCCCGACATTATACTGGATATTAATGCGGTCTTAATGGGTCTGATGCAAATCGGAGTAGGTCCTTCTGGTGGTTTTATAGTAACCGGCGAGTCGGAAACCTGGAATGGTTTACTTGGCGATAGGATTGACCTGGAAGCTACCAAGACGCTTATCTATTTAAAAGTACGATTGTTATTCGATCCACCAACGAGCTCTTTCGTTCTTGAGGCGATAGAACGACAGATAACAGAGTTTGAATGGCGACTCAATGTTCAAGTAGAGAAAGGAGAAATGTAAGATGTATAATCAAGAATTTTTAAATCATGTCGGCGTCTTAGGTATGCGTTGGGGGAAAAGGACAAAATCAGCTAAGCCTTCTCTTATCGGTCCACGTGGAAATAAAGTACTTCTTAAATCAAGCGAAGATCATATTAAAAAAACTAATCTTATGAGTAAAAAAGTACACGAAATGAGTAATGAACAATTAAGAGAGTTTACTAATCGTCTTCAACTTGAAAAACAATTTAGAGATCTCAAACCGAGTAAGGTTACAAAAGGCTTAAACCATGTTAAAAAAGTAACTGCTGCCGGAACAACGATTGCTGGGCTTTATGCCCTTTCTAAAACCCCCCTAGTCCAAGACCTTGCTAAAGCTGTAAAGACCCACATGAAATAAGGTGCGTTATGACATTATCAAACACAGCAACACCTAAATACTATAAACAGTTTCGTGACTCTGTGATAAAAGGTGAGATGCCAGTTAATAAGGAAATTTCCATGGAAATGAATCGGATCGATGCCCTCATAGAAAATCATGGTATGTATTACGATGATAAAGCTGTTGATGGTTTCGTCGAATACTGTGAGAAAGAACTTACCCTTACAGATGGAGCAGACTTAGTGTTACTGGATTCATTTAAATTATGGGCGGAGCAAATATTTGGGTGGTACTATTTTGTTGAGAGGAGTATCTATAAACCATCGCCGGATAATCATGGCGGTAAATATATCCGTAAGACGATTAAGAAACGTTTGATAAATAAACAGTATTTGATAGTGGGTAGGGGGGCAGCTAAATCACTATATGACTCCTGCATTCAATCTTATTTTCATAATGTGGATACTACAACAACCCATCAAATTACTACCGCGCCAACAATGAAACAAGCAGACGAAGTGATGTCTCCAATTCGCACTGCTATTATTCGCTCAAGAGGGCCTCTATTCCAATTTTTAACCGAGGGCTCTTTGCAAAATACAACTGGCTCACGAGCTAACCGCATGAAGCTTGCGTCTACAAAAAAAGGTATTGAAAATTTTTTAACTGGTTCCGTTATAGAAGTTCGACCTATGAGCATTGATAAACTTCAAGGTTTAAGACCTAAAGTCTCAACCGTTGACGAGTGGCTTTCTGGTGATATTCGTGAAGACGTCGTTGGTGCAATCGAACAAGGAGCTTCTAAACTTGATGACTATCTAATCATCGCTACGAGTTCCGAAGGAACCGTTCGAAACGGTAGTGGGGACACAATCAAAATGGAATTGTTAGACATTCTAAAAGGGGATTACATAAATCCTCACGTTTCTATTTGGTGGTACAAGTTAGACGACGTTAAGGAAATCAATGATCCGTCGACTTGGTTAAAGGCAAATCCTAATATTGGAAAAACCGTAACTTACGAGACCTATCAATTAGACGTCGATAGAGCCGAGAAAGCTCCGGCTTCTAGAAATGATATTCTAGCAAAAAGATTTGGCATTCCAATGGAAGGCTACACATACTTCTTCACGTACGAAGAAACATTACCACATCGTAATCGTAATTTCTGGTCTTTACCATGCGCGTTGGGCGGGGACCTATCTCAAGGTGACGACTTCTGCGCATTTACATTTTTATTCCCATTATCGAATGGGACCTTTGGTGTAAAGACAAGATGTTATATTACATCGTTAACTCTTATGAAACTACCAGGTGCCATGCGAATTAAATATAACGAGTTTTTAGACGAAGGTAGTTTAATGGTCCTCGAGGGCACAGTTCTCGATATGATGGAAGTGTATGACGATCTCGATAAGTATATTCTAGATCAAAGTTACGATGTGCGTTGTTTTGGTTTCGACCCATATAATGCAAAAGAGTTCGTAACAAGGTGGGAGAATGAAAACGGGCCTTACGGAATTGAAAAGGTAATACAAGGCGTTAAAACTGAATCGGTACCATTGGGCGAACTTAAAATTATGGCCGAAGAGCGCATATTAATATTCGATCAAGTGCTTATGTCGTTTGCTATGGGCAACAGTATAACGCTCGAGGATACAAATGGTAATCGCAAATTATTAAAGAAGCGTTACGAGCAAAAGATCGACAGCGTTTCTGCACTTATGGACGCATATATAGCGTATAAAGCAAATAAAGAAGCTTTTGAGTAGGCATATTATTAAGAAAGCGGGATAAATTGAATGGCTTTTTATAGAAAGAAACCTGTCGTAATTGAGGCGATACAATGGGGCGGAGATAACGTAACAGAGATTAAATTATTTGTTGGAAAAAACCTAAAGGTATCTTGCCCGCCCAGGAGTATGGAACTAGATAGAGACATACCAAAAGAGGCGTATACAATTATCATTCCTACATTGGAGGGGGATATGACAGCTTCTAAGGGAGACTTTATCATTAGAGGCGTAAGTGGCGAGTTCTACCCATGTAAACCAGATATATTCGAAAAGACATATGAATTATTTTAAGAAAAAGGAGCGAATAAACCATGAACAACTTAACCAGCATGGAAGTGGCGCATTTAAACAACATAAATACCAATACCCAAAGAATGACGTTAGGGGAAAAAATCAAATCAATCATTGACGCTGTTAATAACGTGGTAGTTTCGGGTACGGCCGTAAACGCTGTAAACGCCGCAGAAAACCTGGCGATATCAGGTGTCGTAATTCATGGGGAAACTGTGACTATTAATAATCCAGCCGCCACAGGAACTGATGTGTATGAATTTCTAACAGATACTGCGCAAACAAAAACCGCACCAACGAATATCGCGGTTAACATCGCAGCTAACACCATAAAGCCATCCGGGGTATTAACCATCGCCGTCCAACCAACGAGCGGCGATACCATGACTATCGGAACAAAAGTGTACACCTTCGTTCCCGTTGGAACAAATACCGCTGATGGTGAAATTTCAATTGAAACTGATTTAGCTACCTCGAAATTGGCGATTGTAGCTGCGATCAATGGCGTGGATGGAATTAACGAGTCACACAACCTAGTTTCTGCTGCTAATTTCGTAGTAGATGATTGTATAATTACAGCTTTAATTGGAGGCGTCTCTGGTGACATTATTGCTACAACCGAGACATTCGCGGCAGGAACAAACATTTTTGCTGGCGCAACATTAACATCCGGCGCAGATTGTACGGCCGCAAATGCAGTTACTGCACTCGTAGCATCCATCACTACATCTGATACACAAGGAGTTGGAGCCGCCGATGGTGCAGGAGACAGCGTGGATATTACAGCAGATGTCGCTGGGGTTATTGGTAATGCGATTGTTATTGGCGAAACGATGGCTAACGGGGCATTTACTGGAGGGGCCGTTGTGTTATCAGGGGGTATCGACGGTACAGTAGGAGTTATAAATACTATGATGATTGACGATACCTATCTTTATAAATGTGTAGCCGCAAATGCAACTTCCGGTAAAAATTGGAGACGTATTTCTCTTGGTTCTGCTTATTAAGAAAGTATCAATTCAAAATGAACCATAATCAACTACAACACTACGGCATCTTAGGTATGCATTGGGGGAAAAGGGACTCTTGCTGGTAAGAAATATTACGATTATGCATCTAAAAAGTAAAGGTGGTACATTATGAGGATAGCCTTGAATGTTCGACTTAAGGAGGTGAAAAGATGTATGAAACATTTGGTTCTAGATTAAAGCATGCCTGGGATGTTTTCTTCAACAAGGACCCGTATAAATACTACAGGGACGATGGCGTGGGGTATTCACATAGACCAGATAGGGCTCGACTAACCAGAGGTAACGAACAGTCTATTGTAACTTCGATTTATAATCGTATAACATTAGACGCATCGGCCATCGCTGTCAACCACGTCAGATTAGATCAAAATGATAGATTTGTATCGGTTGTGGACTCTGGATTAAATGAATGTTTAACAACCTCATCCAATATCGATCAGACAGGACGGGCCTTTATGCAGGATGTGGTCATGTCCATGCTTGATGAGGGGTGTGTGGCTATTGTTCCAACGGATACCACTTTTGACCCAAAGATAACCGGCTCATACGATATCAATTCGATGCGAACTGGTAAGATTTTAGAGTGGTTCCCAAAGAGTGTCCGAGTCCGAGTCTATAACGAGAAAACTGGGTTGAAAGAGGATATTACAGTCCCTAAAAGTACAGTGGCGATTGTTGAGAATCCCCTATATGCTGTTATCAACGAACCAAATTCAACACTAAAACGATTGGTTTCTAAACTGAATTTATTAGATTCAATAGATAACCAGAGTGGGTCTGGAAAATTGGATTTAATTATTCAATTACCATATGTCATTAAGACAGAAGCGAGGCGTCAACAGGCCGAAACTCGGCGTACGGATATAGAGAATCAATTGGCCGGTTCTAAATATGGCATCGCTTACACTGATGGGACAGAGCGTATCACTCAATTGAATCGCCCTGTCGAGAACAATCTAATGAGTCAGATTGAATTCCTAACGAGTATGCTATATAGCCAGTTAGGATTCACTCAGAGTATATTAGATGGGACTGCCGACGCGAAGACGATGCTTAACTATTATAATCGGACCATTGAACCTATTATCTCAGCAGTTGTTGATGAGATGAAAAGAAAATTTCTCACAAAGACAGCGCGAACCCAAAAGCAATCGATAGCGTTCTTTAGAGATCCATTTAGACTTATGCCTATAAATGACTTGGCCGAGAGTGCTGATAAATTTACTAGGAATGAGATACTTTCATCCAATGAAGTCCGGGCCATAATTGGTTATAAACCATCAGATGACCCAAAATCGGATGCGCTGATTAACAAAAATATAAATAATCAGAATGCACAACCGATAACTACAAATTAAAAAGGAGAGAATGAAATGGAAAAGAGTTATGATTTTAGTGGATGGGCCACTCGTAATAATCTTAAATGTTCCGATGGAAGAACCATTCTGAAAGATGCGTTTAAACATAATGATGGACAAGTGGTCCCCATGGTGTGGAATCATCAACACAACGATCCGCATAATGTATTGGGGCACGCGTTGCTGGAAAATCGTAAAGAGGGTGTTTATGCATATTGCACTTTCAACGATACAGAAGTAGGAAGGAATGTAAAACTTCTGGTTCAACATGGCGATGTCTCGGCGTTATCTATATATGCCAATCAACTTAAACAACAGGGCGGTAGTGTTTTACATGGGGCGATTCGCGAAGTGAGTTTAGTGCTCGCCGGAGCAAATCCTGGAGCATTTATCGATTCTGTCATGAGTCATGGCGAAGAATCTGACGAAGAAGCATTCATCTATACGGGTGAAAAGCTATCATTGTTCCATGCCGATGAGACCGATAAAACCGATGATGAAGAAACTATAGCCGATGTATTTGATACTCTTTCCGAGAAACAGAAAACCGTAGTATATGCTATGCTTGGACAGGCTCTCGGTGAAAATTTAGAAGGGGGAAATGAAGAAATGAAACAAAATGTATTTGACAAAGAGGATAAAAAGGACACTCTTAGCCACGTTGATATGGTGGGCATCATTGCTGACGCCAAACGGTATGGAAGCCTGAGAGACGCTGTTCTAGCGCACGGTATCGAGAACATTGATTATTTATTCCCAGACGCACAAAACGTAATGAACGATCCACAATTCATCCAGCGGGATATGGGCTGGGTACGAAAAGTAATGACTGCTGTACACAATACGCCTTTCTCACGTATCAAATCAATCTTAGCCGATATCACCGAGGCCGACGCTCGGGCTAAAGGTTACGTCAAGGGTAATCTGAAAATTGAAGAGGTTTTCTCTTTATTGAAGAGAACTACCAGTCCAACCACTATTTATAAAAAACAGAAACTTGATCGTGACGATATCGTGGATATCACAGATTTTGATGTCGTTGCGTGGTTGAAGTCCGAAATGAGAACAATGCTTGATGAAGAACTTGCTCGCGCAGTTCTCGTTGGAGATGGACGTCTAAATTCCTCCGACGATAAGATCAATGAGCAAAACATCCGACCAATTTGGACAGATGCGGATTTGTATACAATTAAAACCCCCGTTGAGCATGCCGCTAATGCCACCGCAGATCAAAAAGCAAAAGCGTTCATCCGCGCAGCCGTTAAATCTAGAAAAAACTATAAAGGCTCGGGGTCACCAATCCTATACGCCACCGAGGATATCCTTACCGACTGCCTGTTAATGGAGGACACAACAGGTCGGGTGATTTATGACTCTGTTGATAAATTAGCCACGGCTCTCCGGGTTAAGGAGATTATCACAGCCCCCGTGATGGAGGGTCAAACTAGAGTCGGAGCCGACACTAAAACGTATACTCTTGCCGGAATCATTGTTAACTTAACCGACTACAATGTTGGCGCCGATAAAGGTGGAGCGGTCAATATGTTTGACGATTTCGACATTGATTATAATGCTCAGAAGTATCTTATTGAAACTCGTTGTTCCGGAGCACTAATCAAACCTTACGCTGCAATTGCGCTAGAGTTTGTAGAGGCCGCTGCTGGTTAATAATTAAAAGATAAACCGCACTTCGTACCGAAGGAGCTTCAAAATGGCAAAGTTTTATGGAATAATCGGATACGGTGAAACTAGTGAAACGGCGATCGGCGTGTGGACGGAGGTTATAACGGAGCGAAACTATTCTGGCGACGTTGTAAAAGTCTCAAGACGTTGGCAGGCAGGGGAGAATCTAAATGATGATCTGACCGTAAATAACGAAATCAGCATATTAGCCGATCCTTTCGCCTATCAAAATTTTCATGCGATGCGTTATATAAAATGGATGGGAGCCTCTTGGAAGATCGTTAAAATAGATGTTCAGAGACCCCGCCTAATCCTATCGATTGGGGGTTTGTATAATGGGGAAGAGGGTCCAACTTCAGGTACTTCTTGAGAGTATCATGGGGGGCGCGAATGTTTATTATCAACCCCCCGAAACCGTTAAGTTAAAATATCCGTGTATAATTTACGCACGAAGTTCAGTTAAAACTAAATTCGCAGATGATAATCCATATAATCATCAAACCGAATATCAGGTAACCGTAATCGACAGAGACCCGGATAGTTTAATTCCGGGAAAAATTGCGGAACTTCCCATGTGTTCTTTTGGACGACACTATACATCGGATAATCTTAATCACGACGTATACAATCTTTATTACTAAGAGGAGGATTTAATACATGAGTAAACTTGTTTGGGATGTAGTTGGAGAAAGACTTTATGAAACAGGTGTTAAAAACGGCGTACTCTATGTCAAGGCGTCAAACGGAACCTATCCATTAGGGGTTGCTTGGAACGGTTTAACCGGTGTTACCGAAAGTCCTTCGGGGGCAGAACCCACCCCACTCTACGCGGATGATGTTAAATATCTTAACCTTATATCGGCAGAGGAATTTGGTGCCACAATTGAAGCCTACACTTATCCGGATCAGTTCGCTCAATGTGATGGTTCGGCGGAACTCGCTACCGGAGTCATGATCGGACAACAAATCCGAAAAGAATTTGGTATGGCATATAAGACGATATTGGGTAACGATACCGATGGTGCCGATCACGCATATAAACTCCATCTAGTCTATGGTGCGTTAGCTGCCCCATCCGAAAAAGGATATCAAACGGTAAACGATTCGCCAGAAGCAATCACATTCTCTTGGGAAGTAACCACTACGCCGGTTGAAGTTACCGGAAAGAAACCCACGGCGTCTTTGGTAATCGACTCGGCAAAGGTAGACGCGGCAAAACTCGCTGCGCTTGAGTTAATTCTTTATGGAAACACTGGTGTGGATCCACGTCTCCCACTGCCTGATGAGATTACAGCTCTATTTGCATCGGCTGCTCCATCCGCATTAGCGCTGTCGACCATCGTTCCTGCTGACGCAGCTACCGCAGTTGCTGTTGCCGCTAACATTGTTATCACATTCAATAACAAAGTAGCCGAAGAAGCCATTGTTATCACTACACAAGCTGGTGTACTTGTACCCGCAACAAAAGCTTGGGATACTGCAGGTAAAATTCTAACATTAGATCCAACATCAAACCTAGCAGCCGCCACCACACATCTTGTTATTGTCAGCGGTGTATCGGATATTTATGGTCAAACCCTCGCTCCATCCGTCAAGAAGTTTACAACGGCGTAACCCACCCTCTCCTTTATTTAAAGAGCTCTCTGAAATATGGGGGCTCTCCTTTTAAATTGAAAGGGGCATCCTATGCCAAATCGAGTACAGTTTAAATGTGTCAAGAAACAAATGACGAGGGGCGGTTGCGATATCGCTCTACAGACGGTGACAGAAGGTAGTCCTGAGAATGAGAAATTCTTTAAATACGATCCAGCCGGACAAATCGCTTTATATGCGGTAAATGCTGAAGCCGCCGGCATATTCGAGGAAAACAAGGCCTATTATTTCGACATCACACCGGCCGACTAAAACCACCAAACTTTGAAAGGGGTTAACACCAAATGTTAATAAAAAAAATCACTTACATCGATTTCGATGGAAACGAAAGAACTGAGGACTTCTACTTTAACCTCACGAAAGCCGAAGTTGCCGAAATGGAAATGTCCACTGAAGGCGGCCTAGCTAAGATGCTATCTAAGATCGTGTCCGCCCAGGACTCAAAACGAATTATTGAAGTGTTCAAAGATCTAATCCTTAAGGCCTATGGCGAGAAATCCCCTGATGGGAAAAGGTTCATAAAGACACAAGACCTTAGAGATGCATTCTCGCAGACTGAGGCCTACAGCGAGCTGTTCATGGAACTAGCTCTTAACGCTGATGCCGCTGCCGCTTTTGTAAATGGGATTGTGCCGATAACCCCTAATAAATAAGTCTAATACGGGAGGTCAGACGAATGCTAAAGATCACTATACCAGCAGTCGAGCAATACGACGAAGCGAACAACGAATTTGTCTCGTCAAAAGAACAGACATTACAATTAGAGCATTCGCTGGTCTCCCTTTCAAAATGGGAGTCAAAATGGCTCAAACCGTTCCTCTCTAAAGAAGAAAAAACAGTCGACGAGACAATCGATTACATAAGATGTATGACCATAACCCAAAATGTGGATGATAAAGTTTTCACTTTTATATCTAACGATAATACCATTCAAGTAAGAAAATACATAGAAGCTGATATGACAGCCACAACTTTCTCTAACGAGAAAAGGGGAATTAATAGAGAAGTTATAACAGCGGAAATAATATATTATTGGATGATAGCAATGAATATTCCATTTGAATGTCAGAAATGGCATCTTAATAGGTTATTAACGCTCATCAATGTATGTAGCATAAAAAATCAACCTCCTAAGAAGAGGGGTAAAAAAGAACTCATGAATCGTAATGCGGCATTGAATGCTGCTCGTAGAGAATCATTAGGTACAAAAGGGTGATGTTGAATGATTAATGTTAAGACTAGCGGGGACTTTAAGAATACAGAAAGGTTCTTAACTCAAGCATCAAAAATTAATTACCCGGCAATTTTAAAAAAGATTGGACAAGCCGGGGTGATCGCCCTTGCCTCGAATACACCTTTTGATTCGGGTTTAACAGCCGATTCATGGAAGTATGAAATTCATCGAACGCGGTCTTCATTAACAATTACCTGGACAAATTCAAATGTTGTAGACGGAGTACCAATAGCCATAATTATACAATACGGCCATGCTACCCGAAATGGTAGTTATATTCAAGGCCGGGACTATATAAATCCAGCATTGCGACCGATATTCGACAGCGTGACAAACGAGATATGGGAGGAGGCGACTAGATAATGCCAAACGTCGACGAACGAGTTGTTGAACTTAAGTTATATAATCAACAATTCGAGAACGGGATTCGAACCAGTGTTGAATCTCTTAAGAATCTTAAGAGCGGTCTTGATTTAGACGGAGCGACAAGAAGTTTATCCAAATTAGATCGAGTTGGAAAAAGTTTCTCCCTCGCAGGTATAGCCGAAAACATCGAGCTTATATCCGATAGGTTTTCAAATCTCGGAATTATTGGTGATACCGCCCTTACCAATCTCGCAGACAGTGCTGTAAATTCTGGTAAGCGAATCATTATGGCTCTTACAATTGACCCTATTAAAATGGGGTTAACGGAATACGAAACCAAAATGGGAGCAATTCAGACAATTCTTACTAACACGGCTAGTAAAGGATCATCCTTAGAGGATATCAACGAAGCATTAAATGAATTAAACGAGTATTCGGACAAAACCATTTATAACTTTGCAGAGATGGCTAAGAACATAGGTACATTCACCGCCGCAGGTGTTGGACTTAAAGAGTCAGCCATAGCAATTAAAGGCATCGCTAACCTTGCGGCTGGGTCGGGTTCAACTTCTGAACAAGCGTCTACTGCAATGTATCAGTTATCTCAAGCCTTGGCGGCAGGAAAAGTATCTCTAATGGATTGGAATTCCGTTGTTAACGCGGGCATGGGCGGTGAGCTATTTCAGAAAGCCTTGGAGAAGACCGCTAAGGAACTTGGAAACGGTCGAAACATGGCCGTATCATTCAGAGATTCATTACAAGATGGATGGATAACCACCGCCGTATTAACAAAAACGTTGGCTAAATTCGCTGACGACGAATCATTAGTAAAGGCCGCGACACAAGTTAAAACTTTCACGCAATTGCTAGATACCATGAAAGAATCGGTTCAATCCGGTTGGGCTCAAACTTGGGAAAACATTATTGGCGATAAAGGTCAATCGGCTGAGATGTTAACCAAGCTTAACAACGCATTCGGAGAGATTATTGGACCGGCAACTGAAGCCAGAAACGAGATGTTAAAATTCTGGAATCAGAACGGTGGACGGGATGCTCTAATAGAGGGTGTCACTAATGCCTTAAAGGGTCTCGGCGGTATTCTTAAACCAATCGGCGAAGCTTTTAGAGAGATCTTTCCGGCCATTACAGGCGAGAGATTAATTGAAATCACTAAGCGGTTTAGAGATCTTACAACGAACTTCAAAATAGGAGCAGAAACCAACGTTAATCTCAGACGCTCGTTCCAGGGTTTATTCGCCATTCTTGATATTGGCAAACAGGCCTTATTTGCGACCGCGAACGGGCTAGCCTCAATAATAAAATACATCTCCCCGGCTAGTAGTGGACTTCTTTCTTTCACTGGAAATATCGGTGATTTCTTTGTAAGGCTTAATACTGTCATAAAGTCGTCAGACTCATTTAATTCAGCTATCGAAAAGATCGGTAAAATTCTGAAACCAATTGCCGATAGTATTAAGATATCCACAGGTGGTATAGCGGCAATGTTTGGAGCCATTGGCTCAATGGATACGTCCGGTCTTGATTCCTTCTCAGAAAAACTCAAGTCGAGATTCGAACCCCTTACGAAACTCGGAGATCTCGCCGATAGGGCATTCTCAGGTATACTCGAGGGTATAAAAAATGTAGCTCCAACGTTCTACAAACTTGCTAGTATTATAGGAGGAGCACTTGATAGAATAAGGAATAGCATACTCAACGCATTTAACACTGCAGATTTCAACGCGATCTTTGATACATTAAACACCGGTTTATTCACTGTCATACTGGCAGGCATATCAAAATTTATATTCAACCTTGGGGGTGTAGTTAGCAGCGGTGGCGGTATTTTCAGTGGGATCACAGGCGTCTTAGATGGAGTTAAAGCGAGTCTATCCTCATATCAATCATCATTGAAAGCCGGTGTTCTACTCAAAATAGCATTCGCAATTGGTATATTGGCAGTTTCACTCATTGCTATAGCGTCGATTGATTCGGTAAAACTTACAGTTTCTCTCGCCGCATTAACCACAATGTTCGTTGAGCTTTTCGGGGCCATGACATTATTTGAAAGATTTTCAGGTGGATTGGGTTTCTTGACAATGACGAAAACCACAATTGCGATGATTGGTTTATCCACAGCGGTTCTTATTCTATCGGTAGCGCTAACCAGATTAGCTAAATTAGATTGGAATAGCTTATCGGTAGGACTAACCGGAGTCATTGGTATAGCTGGCGTATTATTGTTATCAGCTAAACTATTAGATACTAGCTCCGGAAGTCTAATACGGGCCTCATTAGGATTCATTCTGCTTGGGGCAGCGATACGAATTCTTGTTTCTGCCGTAGAGAGACTAAGTGTCATCAACCAAGACAAATTAACTAAAGGGCTTATTGGTATCGGTATATTAATGACCGAATTAGCCTTATTTATGAAAGCGTCAAATCTTAGCGGAATGGGCGTTATAAGATCGGTTGGTATCCTAATATTCGCGGCTGCTATAAACGTATTAGCTATCGCCGTTAAGAGTTTCGGTGATATTGACCGGAACGCGCTGATCAAAGGGTTAACCAGTATGGGAATTGTAATAGCCGAAGTAACTATATTTGCTAATGCCACACGCAATGTTAAGAACGTATTTTCTACAGCCATAGCACTCACGGTTCTTGGGGCAGCAATGCTTATATTTGGGAAAGCTATTAGTAATATGGGAGACATGTCTTGGGAAGAGATAGCTAGAGGATTAACCGTTTTAGGAAGCGCGTTAGCCATGATAGCGATCACATTCATCGCATTGCCAAAAAATATATTCATACAATCATTAGCGTTTATGGATATGGCGTCTGCCATACTTATGTTATCAAAAGCTTTAGGTATAATGAGTAAAATGTCATGGCCAGAGGTACAAAGAAGCTTAGTCGCATTAGGCGGGTCTATGGCTATTATAGTCTCGTCGTTCGCCCTCATGAAAAACAAGATGCTTGACGCGACCGCCTTGATGATTCTCGTGGGTGCAATAATGGGATTGGCTGTGGCATTGAAAATGCTAGGTGCTATGTCATTAGTAGAAATTGGTGTAAGTTTACTCGCTATGGCAGGGGCATTCGGTATTATTGGATTAGCCGGTTTACTTTTAGCCCCATTAACGCCGGCTATTATGGCATTAGCTTTAGCAATAGGATTGTTGGGGGCTGGTTGTTTAGCCGCCGGACTTGGTGTATCCCTACTCGCTGCGGGACTCGCTGCGTTGGCAGTATCTGGTGCCGCCGGAGCAGTGGCGTTAGTAGCAATCTTATCATCTATTGTGGGTTTGATTCCAGCTCTACTAAAAGCCTTAGCCCAAGGGGTTATTGATTTTGTTAAAGTTATAGGCGAAGGGGCACCTATTGTTGCAGACGCTTTCATAGCAATTGCGCTATCCATCGTGGCAGCGTTAACCACTGTGATACCCATGGTGGTCGAGGCTCTCGTTAAACTGCTAACAACGGTACTTAAAGTGTTAGCGGACAACATACCTCAAATGATTGAGGCTGGTATGAAACTTATTCTAGGATTCTTAAAGGGTATTAAAGATCACATAAAAGAGATAACCGAAACCGCCATCGATGTGATACTACAGTTTATCTCGGGCATTATGTCCAAAATATCAGAGATTGTCGATGCAGCATTCAAAGTAATTATTGGATTTATCAATGGACTAGCGGAGGCCATTAAGAATAATCACGATGCCCTATACTCTGCGGTTGGTAATCTTATCACGGCAATCGTCGTAGCTATTATAGATTTAATGCCTAAGATTATAGAAGTTGGCGGAGATATTATTAGAGGCTTCGTTAAGGGTTTTGCAAAAATGGCAACTGTGTTAGTCGATGCGGCAGTTGGTATTGTGGGAGATGCTGTTCAGGGCGTTAAAGATTTCTTAGGGATACATTCCCCATCCAAAGTATTCGCTGAGATAGGCCAATACTCCGCGGAGGGCTTGGCGAAAGGAATCAAACAAAATACCCCGAAAGCAGTCAAGGAATCGAAAGCTATGGCTAAAGCAGTAGCCGATGCTAGCAAAGCAGAATTTGATAAATCAGTTAAGTGGATCGATGATAAAAAATACTACAAACAACTCAGTCTTTCTGAAGAACTCACTGCTTGGGAGAACCTTCAGAAGAAGTACGTAGAAGGTACTGAAGAGCGTGATAAAGCAGACCGTGAAGCCTATCGAGTCAAACAGGAGTTAATCGAGAAGCAAAGAACGGCGGAGGAGGAGTATTATACAAAGTCTAAAGAGATTAGTGAAAAATTAAAACAAGATATACAGTCTGTAAACGATGAGTATAATCAAGCACTCGCCTCCCGATCGGACACTTTGTATAGAACATACGGTCTATTTGATGAGATTCGAGACGAAGACTCGGCATCCGGCACCGAGCTTATTAATAATCTGGAGACACAGGTCGCGGCTTTTGATGAATGGCAGAAAAACATAACAGAGCTCGCGAAGAAAGGCATTAGTGACGGATTACTCAAAGAACTTCAGGATATGGGACCAACCGCGTTAGGTAAAATTAAAGCGCTAAATCAATTAATCAAACCGGAGTTGGATAAGTACGCTAACCTATGGGAAGAGAAACACGATCAAGCAAAAGAGGCCGCTGTGAATGAGCTCGAAGGAATGCGTATTGAATCTGACAATAAAATTACAGATTTAAATAATCAATCTGATGTGAGTTTGATAGAACTGTTTGATGTATACCAGACGCGACTTTCTGAAATAACAGCAAACACACAAGTTCAACTGGAAGATTTTAATTCAAAATGGGAGACCAAAACCCAAGAATTAAATACTCAGACTAATAAAGATTTTGGTAAAATTGTAACGGACATCCAAAATACTTTTAAAGAACCGGATTGGGCAGGTGTTGGTAAGAATATCATAGATGGTATAATTAACGGTGTTAGAAACCAAGCCATCATGTTATCAAACGCCACCGCCGATGCTGCTAAACAGGCTTTGAATGCGGCTAAGGAGACGCTTGGTATACAATCTCCTTCGAAAGAATTTGCTGAGATTGGCAAATACTCAATGGTTGGCTTCGCAGGAGGATTGCGACAATTTGCTAATCTAGCTGTTAAAGAGGTTGGCAACGTTGGGATCATTGCGAAAGAATCATTACGCGATGCTGTTTCGAACATTGTAAATATCGTAAGCGGGAATCTTGAGCTAGTCCCAACAATTCGTCCAGTTCTCGATTTGACGAACGTCGTCAAAGGGCTTAGATCAACATTCGCTAAGTCTCAGGTTATCAACGTTGATGGAATTAGAAGTAAAACCGAATCTATTTCTAGTATGGATACTAATCGAAGAATTGGTTCGGATTTAAGCGTAAATAAACCATCAGTAAAAAGTGTATCGGGAGGATATCAAGGTGGTGGGTTGGCTGTAACCATCACTAACTTCGTTAATAATCGGACACAAGACGTTCAAGCCTTCGCTGAGGAACTTGAGTTTTACCGAAATCAAATAGTAACAGGAAGGGGTGGTAACTAATGAGCGAACCATATTTTATATACAATAACATTTCTAGTATTGATATGGGGATTTTAGTAAACGAGGTGCCACCCATCATCAAAGTCAATAGAGATATAAATAAGATAGTCATACCAGGAAGAGATGGCTTTCTAACCGAAGACCTTAAAACGTACGGGAGTACAGTCAAAACTTGTGAATGCACTCTTTTAGACATCGCGATGGTCGAACAAGTTCTAGCCTGGTTAGATGGCTCTGGAGAAGTTATCTTCTCAAATCAACCAGACCGGAAATATAAAGCAAGCATTATTAATCAGATCCCATTTAATCGAATCATGCGGCAGTGGTATAAATTCATAGTGATCTTTGATTGTCAACCATTTGGTCTATCTCTTGATCCGAACGTAACCACCCTTGCTGTACCAAGTAGCATTTATAATTGGGGGACGTACGAGAGCAAACCCATTATCAAGGTTTATGGGGACGGCGCAATTGATCTCAGCATTAACGACGCCGTGATCCATCTCGCCAACGTATCAGGATACGTCACAATTGACTCTGATCTAATGGATTGTTTCAAGGATACAACTCTCCAGAATCAAAACATGAGTGGTAACTTTCCTAAATTCAAAATAGGATTAAATACGATTAGTTGGAACGGAGCTGTAAGTAAAGTAGAAATTACTCCTAATTGGCGGTGGATATAATGATTAATATGTACGACAGCAAATGTGCCAACTTTGATAATAACGGTTTAGTTGTGTTGTCGGAGACTACTTCCTGTCTTATAACTGAAGAACTTAACGGTCTGTATGAGCTCGAATTGACTTACCCGCTTGACGAGCGAGGGAAGTGGCAATATCTCTTAGAAGAGAACATCATTAAAGCCGACGGGCAGTTATTTAGGATCTACAGAAAAGTAAAGACTCTAAGTGATATCAAAATTAACGCTCGTCATATTTTTTACGATCTGCTTGGAAATCTAATTGAGAGTTCTGAGTCTACGGAATTATCCGGGGCCTCGACCCTTAATCAAGTCTTGAATGATACCCAATACCCTCACAACTTTACAAACTCAAGCGATGTCGGAGGTATAAAGAGCAAGACATTCACCCTCGTTAATCCTGTCGAAGCGATCATGGGATCAGAAGGAATCATTGCTACATGGGGTGGAGAACTGATTAGAGATAACTTCACAATCACCCTCTTAGAGGCTAGAGGCCTTGATAGAGGCGTCCTAATTAGCTATGGTAAGAATATTCAAGGGATCGAAGAAACCCTCTCTACAGAGGATATGTGTACTCGCTTAATGGCAATCGGTAAAGATAATTTAATGCTTCCAGAGAAATATATTGACAGTCCATATATCAATAACTACCCTTTTCCAAGAATTAAAACTGAGGATTTCTTCGAGATCGGGGTGGATGAAGAACTAGGAATTACAGAGGCGATGGCGATTGAGCTACTAAGAACAGTCGCCATCAATTACCTGATTTCCTCTAAACTCGATATGCCCCAATTTAACTATAAAATTGATTTTATCGAGTTATCAAAAACAGAAGAATATAAGAATTATGCAATTTTAGAAAGTGTTCTTCTCGGTGATTTAGTTACGGTAAAACATCCTAGACTCAACATTGATCTTAGTGCTAAAGTGATAAAGGTAACCAAAAATAGCCTAACCAATAGGCTCGAAAAGATCGAATTAGGAAGTTTCAAATCCAATATGGCCACAAGCATTACCTCCATCATTCAAACGGTAAAGCGAGATTTCGTAAAGGCTAAGAATTACCTGGACCTACAAGTGCAGGAGTTGGACGTGGAACTTTTTGAATTGAGCGAAGATTTAAATAAGTTTTCTTCTGACGGGTACATTTCGTTAGCGGAGGCAAGGACCTTGAAACTTGACCTTTCACAACTCACGGCAGAATCCGAAGATGTCTTACATCTTGCGGAGACACTCGAAATCGTTACGGAAAAAGCCGATTATTCTGACGCGTTGTCCACCTTGACCATTGAGTTGACGAGTAAATGGATCGACCAACCTAACTATCCGATTGTGATTTTACCAGGAGAAATGTCCATTATTAGTGAGCTTTTTAAGAATGTACAGAAGGCTAAGTCTCTACTCATGAATGCAATTGGTAAAGCCAGGCTCGATGATGGAAAACGATATGTCGAGGATCAGGTGACGGAGCTGAACACTGCCCTAAGCGCCTTCCAGGCACAAGTGAATACCTACATTAAGAACGGATCAATTACCGAAGTCGAATCCAACATATTAGACACTTTATTCGTTGCCGTTCAGACGGAATCCGATGATGTCATTGCGATTTCCGATGAGTTAAAACTGATTATCGATGGAACCGATTTATCAGGATTAACATCGGCGGAAAATAGTTATAAAAGCGCAATTACCAACACCCTAGACTCAATCGACGAGTGGCTCGATAGATCTTCCGCTACCTATCCAATCGGAATTAGCGTCAATAAAGGGAAGATCGTAAATAACAATTTAAAGGAAGTTGAATTAACAAAAACCGCATTAAACACCATAATTATTCAGATTAGAAAGGATAACGAACTTGATTATACCGATCAACAGGTTTTTGAAGCTAACGTTGCAATTGTTTCCATGCAAATGGATATCGCGACATTCGCAAAGGGGAATTTAATTACCTACGATGAATCGGTTTCGCTGAAAGCGTCATTTGATAAAATTATTGCTGAAAGCGCTGACGTTATAGAGGCTGCAAACACGCTAGTTGTTAGCGCTACTATTATTAACGCTTATCAAAATTCTTTGACTGGAACTATAGCCTCTTGCGGTACGGACGGACTAGAAGTTGAACTTGCTAAATGGGTTGATCTATCTCTGGATAGTTACCCCAAGAGGATGAAAACCACTGAAAAAAAAGCGCTGCTCGGCAAGTTCAAAGCTGTCATGAGCACCAAAGTTACTTTGGCCAATTCTATATCACTGAAGACTCCTGAGTATTCGATAGATGGTGAACTATTTGTACGAGGGACAGGTGCGAATAGGAACGCTAGTCGTGCACTAAAAATAAATAAAAAGACCATTAGTGCTAGTAGTGCATCTGGCAGAGGATTAATGTTAACCGTAATTAGTAGAGACGATTTGTCTATCATATTTACACAGCTATATGATACATTTTTAGATGATACGGGGCGAGATGCATTAGCGACAAAATTGGATACCTTAGACGACTCAATAATTGTGGTTCTGACATCTTATAATTCTATTGGTTGGAACCTCAATCTGTTAACTTCTGTAATAAGATGTGGTGGAACAGGAACGGATACCGGTATAGGTGAATTCCCCTATGCCTTAGTGGGAATACCCGGAATTTACAAAGGAACCGCATTGGAAGTATTTTCATCAAGTGACAATAATGCGCCTTATGCTGATATATCTACTAAAATTGTAGATGGAACTCCATTCGGCATTGCTATGGGGAGTTCTTATTTGGCTGCGGAAGCTCAATTGGCTGCGGATCTAGCTCAAGAAGATGCAGATGCTATGAATAAAATCATAACTGATATTGCACAAGGTGGAAAATTCACTTCTTCTGAAAAGAAAACTGTGTTAAAAGAGTGGAATATTATTATTGCTGAGAAGGACGGTATTTTAAGTCAGGGTACTATTTATAGCACAATTGATTATCCATCGATTCCTAGCGCACGGGTTATCTATCAAACTAAATATGACACTTTAGATTTATACATTTCACCATTATTAGTAAATATGAAAATCACCTCGATTATTGATTCCGTAGAATTTCAAATTAAATTTAAAGATTATTTTGACGCGAGACAAGCACTTTTGACAACAATTGCCACAGTTGCAAAAACATATATCGATGACGCTGTTGTTGGACTAAGTGAAGCCATAGACGGGTTGGCTGTGGAAATAAATAACGCATTAAGTGACGGTTTGGTAACTGAAAAGGAATCCAAAAGTCTTGCGACAGATCTAAGTTTGGTGATTGCTGAATCTAATCCACTAATAGATATCGCTACGACACTGGGCTTGACTAATATCAAACCTAATGAAAAAACAGATTATCAAGATGCTTTATCTGACCTTGGAATCCTACTCAATACTTGGGTAGGGAAAGCGAGCACAGCGTACCCAATTGCCATAACCGCTTCGCAAAAACTCGATGTACAGGCAAAATTTGAGAATGTACAAAGTAAGAAATCCACTCTCCTTAATAAGATATCATCACTTCAGGTTGATAGTGTAAAAATTGGAGGGAGAAATTTAGTTGTAAATAGTATAGGGTTAAGGGGGACTTTCGGTTGGGTTGGATCTCCTGTGCCTGTAGTGGTTGATAGTAAACAAGCATTACAAGTAGATAATTCAACATTAGTAGAAAAAAGAGCATACACATCAATAAGATTCAATTTAAAACCTAATACTCAATATGTGTTATCAGTATCAGTTAAAGGAGACGGAAATTCGACAACATATGATATTTTTGTACTTGGAAGAACGTCTACAGGTGTTTCGAATTACGACATTATAATTCATAGTCCATATTCCGAACTCACTACAACTTTCGCAAAAAGCACATACGTATTCACAACTCCATCTGTAATAGTTGATGGGTTTGTGGCAATAGATAATAATGCAACTATAACAAATGGTGTAAACTGCTCAGTATGGTTTAGTGAAATAAAACTAGAAGAAGGGAATAAAGCTACCGATTGGACTGCAGCACCAGAAGATATTGATGTTTTAATTAATACTGCACAACAAGATGCAGACACAGCAAATGCATTATTAGCTGACATTGCCGATGATAGCAAGATAACTCCCGTTGAGAAGAAAGCAGTATTAAGAGATTGGCAAATAATCGATGCGGAGTATTCACCGCTTTATAATCAGGGTGTAAATTACGACTTAACTACTGACAGCAATAATTACTTAGCAATGCATTCTGATCTATATAATTATTTGTATAACATCGCTCCTTACAACACTTATCCGGTTCTTCTAACAAATATGGACGTTACAACGAGCATAGATGGAGAGTATTTTAGAGGAAAATTTACTTCGTATTATAGTGCAAAAATGACATTATTAAATAAACTAGCTGCTAATATGACAGTTAAAGAGATAGTTGTACCTTTGTATTACCCAGACAATACTTCGTATGTCAGTACCTCAACCTACACCCACGCTAAAGCTGTTCGTTTAGGTTCATCGACTTTGGATGATATAATAACTGGCACAATAACGTATTCGAATGTGCTTTCCATCCTAAAAAACTGGCCCGAAGGAACACAGTTTGCTTTCCAAGCAGCTCTTAGTTCGAGCGGAAGCGGAGATTATGCTCAAGTTGAACTGATAAGAATAGACCAAAGTCTTCTTGACGGAGGAGCTGGTGCTGTCTCCATCTTGACTTGGGTGTCGGGTAATAATACGGTTCAAAAAACGCTGAGAACTGATGCTACGTCGTATTTTACCAATCTTAATGCCGGCGATTTATTAGGCGTTGCTTTTAAAGCAAACACTTCCGGTTACACAGCAAAATTGTATAAAGCTGAATTAATTATTATACCAAAAGGGGTGTGATATAATTTGTTGTACATGTATAAAGAAGCTGATGGTACAATTAGGGGGTACGGTAATAGCGTCAATCCCCCAAATGACTTTCCTAATTTAACTGTCGTTGAGATTACTGACGCAGAAAAATTACCTTATGTGCAGCAAGCAAAAATAGAAGAATTGAATATCGATTGTAATCAAGAAATACTTAATGGATTCACTTCATCGGCAAGTGGAGCAGCACACGATTATGAATTCAATGAAGAATGGCAAAGATATTTAACTCAACAAGCAACGGCATTCCTTCTAGATGACACATTAAGTGGAATTGATTGGAAAACCAAAGATGCCGGAATGGTTCCTCATAATCGATCACAATTTATCCAATTATTCAAAGAAGCTAACGATTTTAGGAATACAAAAATAAGTAGATTGGATGATTTTGAAAATCAAATCGCATTAACAACTGCGTCGACTATGGGCACAATTGTTTCCATAGAGTGGTAAGTAAATGGAATATGATTGTGGGATGATCTTAAGAAATGGGAGGTGCTTACCATGGAGAATAGGCATAAAATAAATCTTGATTTTAAACAACGATCTTTTAGCAATATTAATTTTGTACAAAACAATATTGATACTGGGGTGCTAGAAATCACCATAACCGATGGCGGACAAGTGGTAAACGTCACAGGACAAACGGTTTCGTTCGCTTTCCTGAAGGCTGACCAAACGCTAGTAATACAGGATAGCACCACAGGGGTTAGTATCGTGGATGGACCAAATGGGAAAATTCAGTGCATCCTAAAGTCAAATAGCATTGCTGCCGTAGGAATAGTTAAAGCCGAAGTAAGTTTCTCTCTAGATGGTAAGAAACTAAGCACCGGAACTTTTAATTTTACAGTTTCGAGTTCGATCGATAACGGAGCTGGTTTACTTAGCACCAACGAGATCGCGTTGATCGATGCTAAGATCGTAGAAGCGACTAACGCGCTTACGGCTATGAATGCCAACGAAGGGTCAAGGTCGAGTGCTGAGGTGACTAGATTAGCAAGTGAGTCGATTAGGGTGACTAATGAGCAGGGGCGTGTAGCTGCTGAATCAGAAAGGGTTTTGGAGGAAAGCGGTAGAGTCAGTGCGGAAATTATTCGCGTCGACTCAGAGGATACTAGAATTACGACTGAGACTAGCAGAAATACAGCCGAAATAGCAAGAAATAGCTCTGAAAGTGCAAGATTCACAAGTGAAACTAGCAGGGTTTCAGTAGAAAGCGCAAGAGTTGGCGCGGAAGCCTCAAGAGCTAGTGCGGAGTCGACAAGGGTTACAAATGAAGCTACCAGAATCTCACAAGAAGCAAATCGCCAGGGAACTTATAACACGGGTATCCTAATTTGGCAAACACCTGTAGCAAATTTTGCTGCCCTTGCATCCACTTACCCCGCCCCCTCTGCAGGTTGGTGTGCTCAAACTTTGGATAACAACCAATGGTATCGGTATAGCGGAACTACATGGGAATACAAAGGTAATTTTAGCATAACTGGTGCTGCAACAGTTGTTTCTTTAAACGATATTGATAAGGCGAAAGCATATATTGTTCGTAATCAAAAGCACTCAGGAGTTGTCAATTACTTACCTATTACCACAGGTTCAACCGCAAATTTAAACTCAATCACAATCCCCGAAACAACCTATTCAGTCAATGGGTATGAGATAAAAATGCCATTGACAGTTTTAACATTCCCAACGGCTCCGACTACGGAGACATGGGACGATTCAGTCTTCTTGGAAACATATTTTCCAGCGACAGGCAATGGTTATACTATGGCCGGTAGATATCGTACCGTATCAAATGTTAATTTTAAAGATTTTGTGAATGGTTTGGAACCTAGAGGCGGATCCCCGCTAGTGACAAATTATGCGGTTCAGGCACAGGGTGGAAATGCAGCACCATTGAGTTATGTTGATAGCTGGACTGCTACTGGTAATTTTACACAGTATGGAGCATTTTATGATAGATTAAGTAGAACAACAACCTCTATAGTCGAAAAAATAATATATT
>Ga0209728_1000689_pt1 | contig 24717 bp, 29 predicted proteins | sample RifGroD1_FD_183997 | JGI IMG/M metagenome (GOLD analysis project Ga0209728, IMG submission 183997) | Groundwater microbial communities from Rifle, Colorado, USA - Groundwater D1 (SPAdes) (version 2) | ecosystem: Environmental > Aquatic > Deep subsurface > Groundwater | place: Rifle, Colorado... | reverse complement strand
AGGTTACTGACTATATATGTATCTTTTTTAGTTTTCCCTGATTTAATATTTATGTCCCTGTCAATCGTACCAGAGAATTTTTGTTGAAGTTGCACAAGTGTAAAATAATTCTTTTTGGTTGTTTTTGGTTGTTTTTGCCATTTGTAAAACCTCCTTAAAAAATAATATATTTCAACTACTATTATATACTAATAGATAATAAATGTACATTATTATTTTTACTTTTCGTTAATTATTTATTGCTAATTTTTGGTAAATAATAACCGGAAGATAGATACACAAAAGTTAACAATCGTTTACTATATATCTTATTATCTAGATATTACAATATAATATTACATTATACATTTATTACCTATTATAAATCCATACATTCCCTACATAATTTCATAACTAAAATATATGAATATTTCCGGTAATTGCCATATGGATATGATGCTAAATTGAAAAATATACTGGTAACATGATGCTAAATAGCACTGAGTAAGAATGTAAATATAATAATTTTAGGGTTAATGTAGGGTAAAAATGAGGTGATTTATACATTTATGCATGTATAATAGAGTGAATATGTATATTTATACTGAATATTGGTAGGAATTGGAATTGAAAAGATTGTACCATTGATTATACAAGGGCTGAGAAGGTGTTGTCAGGATGGCCAGGAATGGCTGTATAAAATATTGAGTTGTGTGTGGTAGCGGTTAATGGTAATAGTTTGGTAGTATGATATTAAAATAGATGGTAACATGATATTTTATTGCTACTATTATTTTTAATAACATTATAGGTAACATATTGGTAATAGAAAAAATAATAATATTAATATTGACATTTTTACTGCGGTAGCAAGTAAAAATTCAAAGGTTGTCGACTAGACTATAGTTAATGTGAGTGATATAATTTTTAGTGGTAGTAGTAATAAATAAATTTAGACCAATTATAACCATAATATATAGTAAAAATAAAATTTGATACCACCCACCTTATTAATAAAATCTATATATGATTGATGGTATCAAATTTTTAAATTTAGTCTACTTTAATATATCATCCATTTTCTTGTTGAATCTTTTTCTCTTCATTCTTTCATAGTCTAAAATGTTACTTGAAATATCTTTAGTTTTATAGTTAATGATGGTATCAATTATTTTGCTAGTGTCTGTAATATACTTTAATTGTGACCGTCTTACATTCTTTTGTTCTTCATAATCTTGATTCATAGTATTTCTTTTACCGAATACTGGTTTCAATTTACCTTTAGCTTCTTTTTGCCTATTATCAGCATTTATTATAATCTGTTTTGATACTATTCCATTAAGAGTTATTTTTACATTCTGTCTCTCTTCATACTCAAGTAAAAATTCATTTAATTTGTCACGTTCTTTTATAACATCAGGATGAAAAATTATATCATAGCTTCGGTAATAGTAAAGTATATTTAACCCTTGTTTCTGCAATTGTTCGCATACATTTTTAATAAATTCTTTATACTTACCACATAAATATATTTCTTGTTTGCTCTTGAATTCCATTTGTTCTGCTACCAATTTTTCATAGGTATTTATATATTCTAATTCTACTTTTCCAGCGGTAACATGATTCTCTTTAAGTGTTATTTTTTGACCTTCATTATTATATATTGTTACTTCTTCATTGAGTGCAATTGTATGTACTAGATTCCAGATAACTAGAAATCTATTGCTTAATCTATTTAAGGCTCTATCAACTGCATCAGTTAAATTTTTATTGTTAATATTATAGAATTCTTTTAAACTTTCTTTATCTACTTTAATAAAATCTGCTGTTTTACCATGTTTAATGCTTGCAACATATTGTCTTTACTGAGATATAACCTTCTATTACTATGAATATTTTTTGATTGATACTTTTGCACTAATAAATCAAGGATTAATTTTTCTATGTATTTACCATAGATATTATTATTTTCTACTAGTAATATAGGCGCATCGTTTATAGCTGTGATAATGTATTTATGACCTTGCTTTTCATAATCAAAAAATTGTTTCCAATGATTCGCTTGATGCGTTCTACCTTTTCCACTTGTCTTTTGTTCCTCGTTAAGTATCAAGCATAATTCTTTATAATTTTTAATTATTTGCCCTATTGATAGATTAGATTTAACTAGTCTATGCAATTCATTTAGATAGTTTGTTGATTCTTTTTCAGTTGTATTAATAATAGTTCCTCCTTTTTTATATTAATTGATTAATTTGATTATTATTTTTACTTTCCTACATATTATTTATATATTTTATAAAAACTATTGACATTTAGCAAAATAATTATATCTATTTGCTTCTTGCCTCCTTTCTGATTTAATTAGTTGATAGATTGTTGATTATTTAATAGATTGTATATATAATAATGTCGGTAAACTTTATTATAACATTTATGAGATGGAATGTAAAGAGTTATTTTGTGGGAATTTATGGTAGGTTGAGTTATAGACTGCTGTTATGGTATTATATGGAAGGTGGTTTTAGGTGGTCTGTTATAGAGGAATTGGTTAAATTTAGGGTATTTATGGATTTAAAAATAGACAAAATAAAAAAGCCTACCCGTTAAGGTAGACTTGAATTATATTAAACTACTCTTATTAATTCCCATTCGTTGGTTATTTCTGGATTAAGTATATTGTCTATTATAATCATATTCCCTAAATATGTATAAATATGGATGTTCTTGGTAGATATTTGTATATGCCTTTTGTTGGTAGAATAATAGACAAAATTCTTTTGCATGGTTGGATCATTGAGTCTGTTATACAATTCTATGTCAGATTTTGACATTAATCTATTAGTTCCCTTCTGAAATAATCTTAAATATCTTAATGACCTGCTGATAAAAGAACCGTCTACATCAAAGCAATTAAGGAATATTTCTAATAACTCATAGTTATTATGGTCTCGGTCAACGCCATAATAAGCTATGTCGAAGTCTATTAGATACAATTTTCCCTGGTAATATAGCCATTGTAGGCAGTCTGAGTAATAGATATTCAAGTTTTGGAGGTAGTTAATTTGTTTGAGCATGAAGGGAATATTCTTGGTTATTATGTATTTAACTTTGTTACGGTCTTTTTTGGGAATAGTGTCAACACTGATAACATGGGCCGATGGCATTGTTATATATTGTTTATATTCGTGCATTATGGTATCTACTGGAAGGTTAGTTGAACCATGTAATAATTTTAGGAAAAGGAATTCGTTAGAGGAAGAAGAGGTTTCTTTATGGAATAATTTGGTTGTTGGATCTGTGAAGGTGCTGAGGTTGCCTTTCATTGTTGGAATACCTCCTTTATTAGTGTTATATATTGAGTTGTTATAATCCCTTTATGTAAAGCAGGATAAAAAATACATTTGGCATACCCTGCTTTATTAAAAAGATTTTATTGTTAAGATATTTTGCAACGGGTTAATATGGTTTGTTTTTCTCCTTTATATTCGCTATGCTCTTTAATTGAGCCTTTAAGTTTTAGATTATGACCAATATTTACATCAATACATTTTTTAGTATAGAAGTTTTTACCATTTACTATTTCTTTTATATGTTTTGCTGTTTTCCAGACAAATATATTACCATTGTTATCTAGAAATTTATGGATATAATTGGTTTGTGAACTATATGCACTATACTGGAATTCATAACTAAAACTATTCATATAAGTTAATTCAACCTGAATTTTTTCACCTGGTGTGCCGATATAATCTGAAATTGAATTTTCTTTTGTCTGAGTAGCCTTTTTCTCAGCCTCTATTTGTCTTTCAATAGTTCTGAGGTAAGAAGGAATAATACTAGCAACAAACCCAAAATCCTTAGTTCTTATTGCTCTTTCGTGAGATAATAAGTAAATGTTATACAGATAATCGTTAAGGCTGTTAGATGGTAAGTTTTTACACCAGTTTAAAGCATCCTCAGCAATCTTTTTGTCATTCTCGGTTATGTCAATAGTGTATTTACCTTTAGTATCTGTTATATACTTTTCAGCAATGTCAGAAGTTGATAATATTCCTTCTTCTTCATATGCTTTAGATCTGGATAAAAATCCTTTTTCTCTTATAACGGCTGCAACTATGTTCATATAGCTTTGTATATCGTATTTCATGGCAGAATTAGGAATTCCATCAAATTCACTGTTATCTGAAATATTGATAATTTCTAAGTATGAGGCATAAAAAGCAGGGTCAACGTGGCCTAAAAAGTCTTTCAAGCAGGACTTTCCAACCATTTTATAAGTATCTGATTCTATGTGTCTAACAATAAAGGTATATTTTCTTTTGCGGTCACTGTTGCAATGTTCACATATTAATAATTCGCGGTATTGCTCAGGATAAGTTTTCCCTGGTATTGTTTTAATTAGTGTACCATTTTCCATTGCTTCACATGACGCTATAAGCTCATAACCAGCAATTATTGGAGATACACCAGATAATTTTACTTTGTGGTAGGTTGTTGTTATGTTATGTGTAATATAATAGTCGTTCATATCTTGGTTGTTGCTTATTGGTGTTTTTTCTAATGTTCCAATAGTTTCTAGGATTATTGGAGAACAATTTAATTTTAAGGCTTTACGGTTTAACTTTTTGATTTTTTGTTCTAAGGTTTCAAGGTTGCAAGCTGGGATTTCAAAAGTATTGGTTATTTGTTCCATTTTGTTAGCCTCCTTATATTTGGTTGATATTGTTATATTATGTAAAAATACCTTTAGATTACATATTGCCTCTGGTGGTAGGTGGTAAGCTGTTATAGGATTTTTGGCAATATGCAAGTTAAAGATATCTCTGTTATACTTGATATAACTTAAAATTATATTCTTCTTCCTTTTCCTCCTCATACCTATAATAATAGTCAATATATCCATCATTCGAATAGTAGCAATTATCTATTTCATCATGGATAAAATCTCCTATTAATTGAATGTTATCACCGGACATTATAATAAATTTACTTTTTGTAGAATGTAAAATCAATTCTGTTATAACTGGGTTAAATAGGCTATCTTTGATTTCTGTTAGGTAATCCCTGGTAAAAATAATAGTGTCTGAGGTATTGCGATTATAGGAAGTAAATGGAATAATGCCATTATGTACCATAGCTATGTCTGTTATACAGGATTTGGATTTTAATTGATTAATATTTTTTGTTATTGGAAAAGGGTGACAATTTGATTGATTAATTTTACCGTGTGAAGCTAGACGGAAATGGACCACTAAAGGGACTTCTGTTATATCAATTTTTTGTCTGAGTTGATCAAGTGCTAATATAAGAGATTCAAAAGTCATAAATCCCTTTTGAATATGTACCTTATTGTTATACTGATACATAAAACCAGCACCATGATGATTATTGTTATAGCAGGTTTCTAGTGTCTGAATGTCTGGGAGTTCTGTTATAATTGGTTTGTACAAAATTATACACATATACAATATACTCCTTTTTTATTATTGTTAGATTAGATTTAGACATAGTTATACTAAGAATTGCTTGATTATTATATCATTGTTTTGTTTGTTTGGTCAAGGTAAAAAATACCTTTAGATTACATACTACCAACAAGTATTTTAATACTGTTATAATGGCAGTATGCAAATTAAAGATATCTTAAACATAACGAAAAATTATATTTACTATTTATGCTAATTCTCTTATTTCTAAATACTCGGTTAATTCTTCATAGGATTTGGCTGCATCAACAATAAAATCCCATGTTAATTTATGTAAATCCTTAATATTAGTTTTTTTGGAAATGTTAAGTAATAGCTGGCAAAATTGAAGTGTAGCTACAAAGGTATTATAATTTAATGTGCCACGGAAAAGCCTTAATTCTACAGTGTGAGTGTTTTGTAGGTTAATTGCATAATACCTGCTGTTGTCGTTTAATGTTTTGGCAGTATCTAAAATATCTTCCGTAGTTGCGTCTTTATCCATTTTATCAGTCAAACCATAACTTTTAGCCCACTTATTTAATTGTTCGTTGGTTCTTCTGCTGAATCTTATAAAATTTTCCCAATTGGTTTCTGTTATGAGTAGCAATTTAGTTATATTTAAATCCTGTTCAATCTCGGTTAATCCGAAGGCTTGACGGTTAATGTGAACATGAAGGCCACAAGTATTGGCGTTATGTGACTCATAGCCTAAATTTACTGCCTCTTTCATTAATTCCTCCCAATCAAATAATTCTAAGTGTGAGGTAAGTGTGGCAGGATGGGAAACAATTTCAAAGCCGTTATAAATTGAGCCATCTTCTTTAATCCAAATTTTGTCCTCAGTTTGAAAATTCATAATATCTAGCAAGGTTTCTGCATTGTGATCGTATTTACCACCACAGTCAATTTCTAATTCTACACCTAAATGATCATAACTTGGATTTTCTGGATCATCATAAAATATTAAATCTGGTGTATAATCCGATTCATGGATATTTTTATCTATATCATCATAACAGGACTGACAATAAGATACATCATTATAATAGTAGGTTTCATCGTCCGGCAACCATTCTCCGCAATTTTCACAGCAACTTGCATTCTCCCAGCAAGATTCGCATAAATCCTGACTATGTTGGTTGCTATGTATATCGTCGTTATGGTGGTATTCTCCGCACCAGTCACACTTGGTAGTATAATTTCTAAAACAATCAGAACAATAATAATTATCATTATAATCCTGCTTACTATCATCAATATGTATAGCCTCTTCGCAATGGTGACAAATTATTACTTTTTCGGAAAAACAGTCATTGCAGTAAGCGTTACCTGATTCATCAAAATTAAGGTTGTCGTTATGTGTTAAATCGTCACATTCAGTGCAGGCTGTAAAATTTTCGTTTAAGCATTCTTCACAATAATAATTATTATCAACTTTTGTTAGTTCGGATAAGTCAAATTCATAATCACAATGGTAGCAAGATAGAACGTTAATTGGTTCTTGTGTCATTATAAAATCACTCCTTATTATATTTATAATTTGTTATAGCTTAAATATTTATACTTAAAAATTAAAAACTTCTTATAAAATCCTTCTTTTGTTATAAGTTGACTGAGTTGTTGGAGTAAAGGTAGAAGGACTTTATAAGAGGTTTTAACCTCTTATTTGTTGGTAAAACATTTACATAAAGGTAAATTAATGTTTTCCTCGTCAATTTGGAAGTCTAAGTCTCCATTATCTTCTACTATACAACCAAGATCATCCGGTGAGTTGTTATAGTAAAATTTACAATTTTGGAAATCACAGTAATATAATTGTTCTGTTATTGTCATAGTGTATCCTCCTTTTATTTGGTATTTAATCCCTTTATAAAATGCAGGTTAACCGTTATTGTTATAGATTATTCTGCATTATGTAAAAAGATTATTCTTTTTTATTTGTTAAAGTTCCCATTGTTATAAACTTTTTAAACTGAGAAAATGTATGCAGTTCATCTTTTCCCCTGCCAAATCTACCTAATAATATAGTAGTTGAATTGATTATATTTATTCTTCCCATTGCCCTTCTATCTGATCCATCTCCCCAATATATGTAAATTGTTTCCCAATCTGATTCCTTATATTCTCCTTCTTCAGTCAATATTACTAAAATTTCCTCTTCTGACATTCTAAACTTTTTAGCCATTGCCGGAAGGGTGCAACTAAAATTTACCGGAATACAAATTTTAGAAGCTAGTTTTTTGTGATAATCTAGAATTTTTTGATACATTGTTATTGACCTCCTTTATTAATTCCTCTATAAAATATCTTAATTTGTTATATACTATTATGTATTATTATAAGATACTTTATAGGGAAATTAATCCCTATGTTAAAATGGTAATAATTCGCATTCGATAAAAGAATCGTTTAAAAATTTTACTCTTAATTCAGCTAAATTTTTGATTCTTTGAAATTTTTGTTCTGATGTCTCAGGTTTAACTCTATTAAATCCAATTTCAATGTTAGGGTTAAAAATTGGTCTTTCTAAGTCTTTTTCAATTTGAATTTCTCTTTCTAGTAGATGTTCGTATTGTAACATTATTATCAGACTCCTTTGTTATATTGTTATTATTTTACCTTCCCATAACCTACCATTTCTAGTAGGCTAACGGAAAATAAATTAATATTTGAGGTGTTATTATTCAGCTTGATTAAGTACAAAAATTGGTTCGTGTAATCCTATGTGGTCTTCATAGACTGCAATTTTGGCTTCTTTCAGTGTCCTACAGTCCCAAATGGACTTGTAACAATCGGTTATACTAGATATACCGTTTATTCCTCTTTCCCTTAGTGTGTCGTTACTTTTGTTAAATTTAAATACTCCGTATGTACCATCATCAAGTAGTATAATGTAGTTAGGGACTGTTATATCATATTTGCTATCGTATGGACATTTTTTTAATACTGTTTTTAGGTTACTGGTGTATGTGATAGTGTCGTGGAAGAGTGATTCTTTTTTCATTTTTACGGTCATTGTATTACCTCCTGTTGTTATAGTTATTTAATTCCTTTATAAAAAATAGGGTAGGATGTTATTTATTAACACTGTACCCTATTCTATGTAAAAAAATTAAGTTGTTATTTCAAATAAATATTATCCAATCCTGCATTAAACTCTACAGTATAACGTCCTTGTCTAGCTGTTTCGCCTCTCATTTCTCCTTTTATATCTCTACATTCTGAGCGACCAAGTAATTCAATTAATTCTTCATAGCATAGCCCATTTTTTCTCTTAAACTTTTTAGCATATTGAGAGATACAAAAATAAATTCTATCTGAGTTATTAGAGATTTTTTTGGCTGCTTTAGCTGTTTTTATTACCCATTTCATATATTTCTCACGTTGTTCTAATGTTAATTCAAAGTATTGTTCAAATGTCATTGTATAACCTCCTTAAATTATAAATCCTTTTTAAACCCCTTATTCCATAGCAAAACAAACTATAGTTTAAATTAAGAAGTTTAAAAAGGATTTATTCAGGCAACTCTGGCATCGTTCGTAGGCTCTCTTTCTTAATCCGTAGGCTCTCCCCGTCTGGTTAACCCAGCCAGCTCTTCGCCCCTCCTACAGCTTCAGAAAGGTCTTCGCTCAATCCGCTTATTCGCCGTACTGACCTGCTCTATATTCAGTTTTGATGGGATTGCTCCCACTAATATATAATGCAAGAATCGTGCTAATTATATTTATAATTTGTATTATACCCTATGTGGGTATAGAATATTCAGAGGCTTGAAAGTGTTGATTTTGCTATGTTTTTTGCGTTTATTAGTTGGATGAGTTGGAGGGTATATTGGTTAGTTTTTAGGTTGGAATTGTAGGTGTAAAATGTGTTCCGTATTGATACATTTATATGTTCTATTATAGTACAGTGTGTATCGAAATAGAACATATTTAGGTTAAAAATGTGTTAGAATGGAACATATTTTTAATGTATTTTATGATATTTTATGATGTTTGAGGTTAAAAATAATGTTGATTTATATATGATATTTTGGAATAGTTAATATGATTATTTGTTTGGTTATTATTGAGGTTAAAATTATATTTATAATGTGTAGGTAATAGTATACGTGATTTTAATTTAGGCTTAAATTTGGCGTATGCTACAATAGTGTTTATATGTGTTGTGATAGGGTTTATAGAGTGTTTAAATATTTTAGTGTGTAGGTGTATAGGTATTTTGGATTGAGGTGATTTGGATTTGGTAGGATTTAGGTGGTAATGAGTTGATGTTAGAGTTTGATTTGTGATATTAGAATTGATGTATGATTGATGTGTATGAGTGATATTTAGTTGATACCATTTGATACTATTATTGATACCGTTGTTTGTGGTAACATGATGTTTGTTTGATACCGTTTGTATGGTAATAGCAATATAGTAGTTTGATTAGTATTTTGGTAGCAGTAAGCTATAGTATAGGTTAATATATAGGTAGCATAGGTATAGTATAGTTATTATGTATGGTATTGTATACTTGGTAGCATTATATATTATTAGTGGTATCAAGTTGGTAGCATGGTTAGTAATATGTTAGTAATATGTTAGTAATATGTTAGTATTGTGATACTGATATAAACGGTAATATGGTTAGTATAAATGTATAGTGAGATATGGTAACACATAATATAGTGTGTAGATAATGTATCAGATTGTATAATGGTATCAGTATATAGATAGTATAGTTTTGTTTGGAGTGTTGTATAACTGTATATGTGTTAGTTATGGTTAGTGTTTATGTTGTGTACTAGATAGATAGTACAGTATGACAGTGATGGTGTATTAGTTAAGTATGTTAATAGTTAATGATGTTAATAGTTAAGTAGATTAATTATTATATATGTGTATTGTTAATATTGTTAATTATTAAGTATGTGAATTGTTTAGATATTAAATAGTTTATTATGTTAATGTTTAAGTTGATTAATTATTAAGATAGTTAATTATTAAGTAGGTAAATAGTTAAGTAGGTTAAGTATTAATAGTTCAACAAAATTTTTCTTGTTATACTTTTCGAGCTGACAAGACACCTGACAAGACAGTTATATGTTCCACGTGGAACATCAGAATTATAATTATAGTTTGTTCCACAGGTACTACACTTCCGGCAATTGTATCCGAAAATTATAATCTGATGTTAGCTTCACTTGTGGCTACATGACTATATATCACTCAATCAGATACAATCAAACAATTAAAATAACCTCACATTTAACTTCAATTTACTCTCTATTTCATTTCACAGGTCATATTATACCTAATCAAAATTATCTCTTCTTATTTAGCCTTTATTTCAATCAAATTTTATGTGTCATCTATGTACAGCTTATATCAACACAACACCAACACAACACCCAAACAACAAACAACCTAACATTTACCATCACTACCACTATTTACAAAAATAACTTCGTATAAGGTTTATTATGTTGAGAGATTCAAAGGAGATTTAGAGGAGATGAGCAGGACGGGGGCAGGGTTTACAAATTACGAGATAACGGAATTGCGTAATCGTGCCACATCTATTATTCTTCCACACAAATTTTAATAACGATTGCGATTCTCGTATATTAATCGCATAATCATATAAATAACAACTATTTTCATAATATATAACTTACACACTAATAAAATAACAAATTCTATCACAACATAATTTTATTAAAATTAACTATAATGTATTAACCATTCTTACCATTTTAACATACATTCAAACAATTTACAAAACACACTAATATTAACAAATTCTATCACATTTATATCCTATCACATCCTATCACAACTAACCAATATTATCAATAATATATCAATTAAATCATGCTCAAATCATAATTAAATAACAATTAAATCATAAATATCGAATACTAATTTAACAATAAATTTTAAATTAAATTTTAACATTATTTTCTACATAAACAACATCATATCTCTTATTATTACTATTTTATTACTATTTTATCACCAATTTTACTATCAATGTCATAATTTCTCATTAACAAAAATATACTCACATAAAAATTCAATCAACATACCTACTCCTATACTTCAAAACACTAATAAACTTATCACCATATCCAACCAATTTCTTATATTTCTCATAAACTCTAATTTCCTCTCTACTCATTTCATTCAAATCCCTAATAACATTTCCATTCTTTCTGAATACAACAATTTTCTTTATATCAAATTCCATACTAATTCCCATACCTACATTATCAACATCCTTCCCAATAATCAAATTAACCACACTACCTTCAATAAATTCCATAACTAAATAATATCCACCCATATTTTGTACATTAATAATCATTACTCTCTCCTTTAATATATATGTATTTTTATATTAACAATCTATTTCTATAATTAATCTACCCATAAAATTAAACTTTATTCTTTAAATTTATTTATATCATAAACCAACTTAACATTATAATTTAAACTTTAACAAAAAAATAATCTCCCATTAAAGGAGATTAAACTAATTAAATCATTCATCTATTTACAATGTATTCTTATATAGGAGGAGGTTGAATCTCTATTCCCATGAATCCCATTATTATCCCTATACACATACCCAAAATACCACAACAAACTTCCGCAAAATACACCTAATCCATAACAAACAAAACTAATATATTTAAATAAATCACTTAATCCTAATATCCCTATTCCATTCCTATCTCCTATGTCTCCTATCATCAATCCTGATACAGAGAATAATGATAAACATATTATTGATGATATATACATTATATTCTTCACATTAACATCAATATTTGTCTTATTTTTAACATTTACACTCTCTATATTCTCCATTTAAATTTATCCTTTCAAATTTTATTTTATTTATTGTTTTATCTATTGAATTTATCTTGTCCATTAAATTTTAATCTATGCACATAATAAAAATATTTTTATTATTTCAATCAACTATATAATTAATATTTTAATAACTTAATAATATAATTATTTATCTAATTAACTATTAACACAATAAGTTAACTAATCATATGGGGGCATATTAAACAATTTAACAACCTACCACCTCACCTTCACCCACAGCACCTCAAATCCAACCTAAAAAATCCATAACACAGAAGTTCTCATACTTCTAACTTCTTACTCCTGATTCACCTGATAAGTAATTAATAGTATTGGACAAGTTAATTTATATCTTCTACAATACGTATTCCTACATATATCCTAACTCATATCTCCTATCATATTGTATGACATATTGTACTATATCATAATTTATCTATACTATAACATTATAATGTACAACCAATAAATTTACAAAAAATATCACAATCCTAAATATAATTTAATCTCATCCACAGTTTTAACTATAAACTTTATTCCTTCTTTTTTCTCTACACCATTATCAATATAATCATACTTAATATTATCTATTTCTACACTCTTCAAAACCTTTAACTTCTTATTTTCACTATTACAAACAATCAATATATTGGGAAATCTTTTAACCCTACTACACCAATATTCACCCAAATACAATTTATTTTTAAATATATCATTATAATTAATAACTTTCATAAATTTATTATTACTTTCAACTTTGTCACTTTCAATAATATAATATTTATATTCATTAGTTACATAATTAATAAATCCTATAATACCATCTGGTCTTTTACCGCACTCCATAACATATTCTATCTCAATATCATTAAACTTATAATATTTATAGTTAATATTCACATATCTCAACAAATAAATAAATCCCCAATTTCTATTTATGTCATGTGAAATAAACCTATTATTCTTATACTTCTTATTTGTAAAGTGAATCGCACACTCATTAATATCTAATCTAACTGAATCAATTCTCATTTTCCCTTTTAATATCCTTAATCTTTCCCTACACTTAACTATCCCATATTTTATTGAAGAAAAAAACAACAGATATAATTGTTCTGTTGTCAATACTCCAAATTCATCTATTATATCTATAATGCACTTATCTCGGTAATAACCTTTTTGTCTCGTTGTCATTAATTTGAAATTGAATAAATGGGTCAACATTTAGATCATCACCTTTATAGAAGTATTTAGCAACTGTCTTTTTCCTATCATATAGATTATTAAATAGTTTGCATCTATCAATTGCTATATCAGGGTCTAAATATAATGCTTGTGCTTCTATTTGTTTATTATTGCATAATGATATAAATCTTCCTTGAACATCAGGTAAATAATTTGCATCTGTATTGCCTAATACTGTTAAACTATGTCCTTTGTCATTACATTTAAAACTTATTCTGCCACACAAATTATTTTTAATAATAGGTGATATTAAATCTCTATCTGGTCTCTGCATACATATAACTAATCTTACTCCTGCTTTCCTACCTAATTGTGCTAAATCATATGTCTTCTTCTGCAAATAATTTAATAATATTTTTTCTTGTTTAGTATGAAATTTTCCAGGAGCAGTAAAAGCAAATTCATCAATAAATAATACAAGATAAGGAAGTTTTGCATCAGGATAAGATAAGTTATAGTCTCTTAATTTTCTTTTCTTATATTGTACTAATATATCTAATCTTCTTTTAACTTCATCCCATACCATATCTAATACTATTCTTGCTTTCTCTATATCACCAGCAAATATAGTATATTCTTGTAGATGAATAAAATCAGTCATAGCTAGATCAATTACAAATAATAATACATCTGGATTTTGGAGTAAGGCATCTGCCCAGCCCGTAGCTAAAATAGACTTACCTCCACCAACTGAACCCGCAATTAGCACATTAAAAACATCTATCAAATCCCATACAATTAATCCCATAGGATTCTTACCTAATGGCACAGGCAATATGAACTTATCTAAATATTCCATAGTAATAAATTTGTAATTAACCTTTCTAGGAATAACACCTTTAAATACTTCTATCTTTAATAATCCATTATCTTCTTCAATAATTACTTGAGCAATTAATGAATTTGCAAAATTCGATGTCTTGTCAATATATTTCTTAAATGTCATACTAAAAGGTAATTTCCATAAAGTAGTATAATGGTTATCATTATCTTCATACCTAATAGTTTTAATATGGTAAGCATACTCTCCAGATTGATTATATAATCCACATTCAAACATAATATTTTCAATTTCTGCTTCTACACTTCTATTTTTCCTAGTCCTAATTAATTTCTGTACTGAAGTTTTTAAGTCTTCAGGTTTAGGTGGTTTAAGTGGTTTATATCCAAGTTTTATATCCCACATATATTTCTTAAAACTTTCCTTTAAATCAGATTTATACTTATTCCAATTTTCTTTAATATCTACTTTTTCTACTTTCTTGGACTTATCATTCTTAACTATATCTGTTTTATCTACTTTACCTTCAATTTTAATCTTATCCTTCTTATCTCCCATAACAAATTTCTCCTTGTATATAATTATCTTTTTAACACAAACTAAATAATAAGCAATAACTATATCATAACATTGAGGTGATTAATTTGGACATAGAAAAACTTAAAGAAATAGCATTTAAAAAAATTATTGCTGGCAATCATTTAAAGAATATAAGATTGAATAAAGATTTAACATTATCTGAAGCATCAAAATATATAAATATCAGTCCCACATACCTAAGTGACATTGAACATGGTAGGAAATTGCCTAGTGATGCCACAATTAAAAGTATTGTTGATTCTTATGAAATAGATGAGATAGATTTATTTAATATATTTGGTAAGATTTCATTAACTGTAAAGGAGTTATTGCTTAATGATTTAAATTTGCAAAGAAAAATATATAATAGAGTTAAATTAAATAATTATAAACATTAACAATATATTACCATTTAAACCATTTAATTTTACTTTCTTTTGGTCTATTTATATGTTTTAAAAATCCTTTAAATATATCTAATAACCTTTTTCTTTCAGGCACATTTAAAGTCTTAACATGATCCATTGTACCTCTTATTATTTCTATACACAATTCCTTATCAACATCACTCATTTCTTTACTACCCATATCACGATTAATTTTAATCTTATTACCATTATTTTCAATTATCATATCAATACTCCCAGGTGTATAATCATCAGTTATTTTGATATTTTCATTAAATTTTTCTTCTTTCTTATTAATATTCTCCCTCTTGTTTATATCATCTTTATTAATTATTTCCTCTTTTTTATTGATATTATTACTAATATTATGATCTTTTTGCTCATTATATTGCTTATTATCATTTATTTCCTTTTTATCAATATTCTCTTTATACTCAGTATATTCCTTATTCTCATTGTAAGTTTTCTCATTACTATTACTACCATTATTCGCATCAGTATTAACACTAACAATCAAAGGTAACTTTCTATCCTTAATCATTAACTTACCGTAAAATCTACCATTATTATAATTATAAATTTTTGCATTAATATTGTCATTGTTAAACCATAAACTATTGAATCCTAACATAACAAACAATGCCATTGCACCTATAATAACTTTATTAACTATAACAGTTTGCATTATATCACTCTCCTATTTTGTTCTTGGATACTCAGTTATTTTTCTTAGAAATGAATTATCAGGTAAATTCTTTTCAATTACTTTATCAATTGGTGATTGTATATCTTCTTTATTAAATAATTTACTAGTAGGATTAACATATTTCTTAACATCATCAATTTTATCTTCTACATATTGTTGTTTCTTCTGTTCTTCTTCAATTATAGGTAGCACCTTCTCCATAACTGTGCTTAAACAAGAAAATATAGTTATGACTATAATCATTTTTGACATACTTCTATTACTTAATATTCTGCAAACAATATAACCAAATGCACCAATTATAGTCATAATCATCAATTGAGGTAGACATAAACAAGTTATAACAAATATTATTATTGGTATTATCAATAAAAACATATATTTATTTCTCCTTTATTAAAATTTAAAAATATGCTAATAATTTATTTACTATTTCAAATCCAGCATCTACCATTATAAGTGTAGCAATAAATGTAGCAACAATTCCTACTAATATAGCAAAATTACTCTCACCTATTATTTTGCATATTTGTTTACCTATAAATGCAGCAATAGCACAACCTACAATTAGGAGTATAGCAAATCCAGGCTTCCCTACACCAACTGTCTCACCCATTAATCCAGTAATAGTCATGGCATAACAAGGCATGGGGGTTATGATAACAAGTAATAAAGTATAAATATACTTACTCATTTAAAAACCTCCTATTGGGAATATTTTAAATATGTTTATTAATAATTCAGATAACATATATGATAAAATTATTAATCCAATTATTATTGTAGATATTTGAGTAATATGTTTTTGTTTTTCTTCTATAGGAATTCTATTTATTATTAAATTTGTAAATACTAATGCTAATATAAATGCTATATTTTGTAAGATATTAATACTAATATTGTTCATATACATAACCTCCTATAAATAATTATTAATTAGCAATAATTGATGCACAAAATATTATAAATAATAAATATACTAATGTTAATATAAATTTTTCTTTTATTGTTGCACGGAATATCATTTGAATAACTATTATTGCTGATGATATAAATACAAGATACTTATAAATCAATAAATAATAAATATTATTATTAGTTAAAATAGCTATAATAAAACCAATAAACAATGTTGCTAATAATATAATAGTATATTTATATTTTCTAATAAAATTTAACATATTATACCTCCTATTTTTATTTTAATAAAACTGGAATTCAATCTAATTTAACATTATCCGTAAAATAGATGCAAGGTAATTTATATTTACTAATTAACTAATCTTCGTCTTCATCATAAAAACCATTTTCATGCAACCAATCATCTTCTACACCTAAAACTTCTAAAACTATCTCAATAGGTATTCCTGTTTTTCTACATATAAAACTAGCAACATTATCTGTATTCATTACTAAATCATTTGATGGATCTATGTCTATATTATTTGTGTATTTTATACTTTTAATAAAATTTATTATATTAGTTAATACATTAGTTAATACATTAGTTAATTTGTTCATATAATCCTCCTATCCCTATGATGGAAAATTCCATTTAATAGATTCTTTTTTATTGCAATTGCTATTAGTGCTATTAGTATTATTAATTTCTGTATTATTATTAACTTGTCTAATTTCAACAACATTATCCGTATTGGATGTGGTGGTAAATTTATTATCAGTATCATCAGCAAATACATCTTCAACATCAACAACACTCTTACTAGTTAATAAACTATCTCTCAGTACACCTCTAATAAATTCAGACATATTATTATTATTTTTATACTTGTTGAGTAATGAAATTAGTTCGTTATCACTTTTCTTATTAAGTCTAAAATTAATCATCATTTTAAAATCACTCCTTTTTAATTTTTGTTAGTTTATTTAATATAGTTTAGTTTGTATTACGGTTATATTTAATTATATTTGACTGTATGACATATTATACATGGTAATTTTTAGTGTATTACATGTGTATGACAAGATATAAATTGTATGTATCTATTTGATAATTATTTTTATATTCCTATTGACATTAATAATTATATTATGGTAGAATTAATCTACAAATAAATTACATTACAATTTAAAATAAAAAGGAGAAATTAATATGAAAAATAGAGTTGAACAATATAAAAACTATTTAATTAACCAAGCAAAATCTAATAATACTATATCATCTTATGTGTCAGACTTAAATCACTTCTTCACTTTGCATGATGATATTAGTAGAGATTCTATTATTAAATATAAGGAAGAGATTAGTGGTTTATCTTCTAGTTCTATTAATAGGAAGTTATCAAGTCTTAAATCGTTCAATGAATTTTTATTTATGTTGGGATTAATTGATAGTGTATTTATTTTAAAAAAGGATTTTATAAAAATACAGAATGGTGCGAATCCAACAAATGTAACTGAATCACAAGTATCTGAATTCTTAGATAAAGTTAAGAAAAAATATAGTCTTCATAGAGACAGGAATATTGCCATGATTTTTTTATTTGCGTATACAGGAATTAGAAGAGAAGAAATTACAAACTTAAAATTAAAAAATTTAGATTTAGAAAAAGGAGAATTAAAACTTATTGGTAAAGGTACTAAAGAAAGAAGAATATTACTTAATGATATTGTAATAAAAGAAATTAATGTTTACTTAAAAATTAGGAATAGATATAAATTTGCTAAAGATTCTTCTTATATATTTTTATCTGAAAGAAGCATGAAATTAAGTAAAGATACAATTAATTATATATTTAATAGTTATGGTGTGGATATTACACCCCATGATTTACGTCATAATTACGGTACATCTACACAAGAACAAGGTATATTAACATTGCCTGAATTACAAGATCAATTAGGACACTCCTCGATTTCCACCAGTGGCAAATATTGTCATGCAAGAAAAGATAATATTAAGAAGAAAATTAATAATTTAAGGATTGGATTGTAGATGGAATTGTTAAGTGAATGATATTGGATGATATGTAGATAATAATTATACATCATTATTTATTAGTGATGTATTTTTTGTTTTTGATGAATAAGTAAAATTTAAATAATAAATAAAATATTTTACATAATATAAATATAATTGTGTTGACATATGAATTGTGATAATGTATAATGTGGTTAGGGAGGAAAATGAGATAATTTAAATGTATGATATACTTCTTCTTTTCTTTGCATAAGTTTCTAATGTTCTGCTGCGTGCTTTGCACTTGCACAACAAAGAAACTTTTTGTCACCAAAGAAAAGAAGCAAAAGAAAGCGACATGTTGAATTTTTTATTTTTTATTTTAATTATAGTGTTGACAATTATATTTATATTGTGTTACAATACGGATAGAGAAAGAATATAATTTTATTAAATGTTTATTATATTTTATGGAGGTGAAAATTTATGAGTGAGAAATAAAATTAAAATGTAAAATGCAAAACAAAAAAGTACAACAAAGTGTTAATATAATTATGTTTATAGGTGATTTTATAAAAGAGAAAGTTTCCATATAATATAATACTATTATTCAGAAAAACTATCTTTTTTAAAAGTGTGATAAAGTTAATAATATCAAGGAGTTAATGACATTATGGCAAAATTAAAAGTTGGTGGAATAGATATTAAAAAGTTAGTAGATTATTTTGGTACAGATAAACAAAAGGAAAATTATAAAAAAGAAAAGAAGTTAAATAATAGAGTAAAAGAAGGAATAATGAAAAAAGTAAGTAGATTTTGTGATATAGAAGATTTAGGACAAGGAAAATTTACGATACATAAAGTTTTTAATTTAAATATGGATGATGAATTATTATTTCCTTTATTCAGAGGTTTATCACAATATATAACTCCATTAATATTAACTAAATTATTAAATGAGCAAGATGAAAATTATAAAATAACATTATCTTTTATATCTTGGGCACAAAGATTCCAAATGATTAATGGAAATTATAATTTACTAAGATACCATCAAGAAAAAAGTAGTATATATTTAAAAATAGATGAAAATACAATGTTTGACTATTTCAATAAGATGGATGATTGTATTAAATACTATTTAGAAAAAATATTAAAAATTCTCAGTAATAAAAGTGGATTAGATTTAATAGAGTTTGATTCTATTACTAAAGTTAGGAAAATTATTCGTGATCAAAAAGTTAATGGTGTAAAAATAAAATTTAAATGTAACTTTATAGATGAAGAAATATCAGATAAAGACAGAAAATTTGTTATTGATTGTGAGAATAAAGCAAAAGAAGAAGTAGGAATAACTGATAATAGGGAGAAATTTTATGGTACTAAGTCAAAACTTTATAAAAATAAATTAAGTGAATTACTTATTGAGAAGGATATTTTATTTACATATCAAGCATATAATATTTTTTGTAAAAATAAAAAAGAAGTTGAAAAAGTTTTATCAAAGTTTGATTCAGTGTTAGACTATAAAGATGAAAAGTTTATAGAAACATTTAACAATATTTTTATTGAGTACATTAAAGATAAAGCGAATAAAGCAAGTAAAAGAGAGAAAGAAAAATATAATAAATTACTAGAGGATTGCAATATAGATCCAAATAAATTGAATTATAGTAAACAATTTAGATTGGTAGATGCATATATAAATGATTTTAAAGTATTATCAGAATTAACTGTACCTTATAATGCTAGAGATTTAAGTAATGAAATAAATATTACTTTAGCAGAAAAGTATTACTTTGATTTTGAAGAATAGAAATACAATAAAAAGGAGATATAATATTGATATTTAATGTTTATAGATTTAAAAACAAAGAAGATAAAATTATATATGTAGGTAAAACTAAAAACGGAATGGATTCTAGAATGAAAATTCATTTTAGTAAAAATGGACATTTAGATTCTACGTGCTATAAAGAAGTAAATACAATAGAATATATAAAATTAAATAGTCAAATAGATATGGATATTAAAGAATTATATTATATAAATAAATATAAACCTAAATATAATACAATTTCAAAATATGATTCAAATAATACTTGTATTGATTTAAGTGAAGATGAATGGTTAGTTTATCAATTAAATAAAGATAAAAGCAAAAGAAAATCTAAATGGATTGATTTAAACGATGAACAACCAGAATATTATCAACAAATAATTGCTTATACAGATAATGGAATAATGATTGGACAGTATTACTATGATAAAACATTATCTTTATATAGTATAAATAAAAAATTTAAATATTGGATGCCATTACCTAAAGAACCTAAAGACAAAACAATAATATAAAAATAAATAAAAGGAGAATTAATTTGAAGAAAGCATTTAATCAACACAATAAATTAGTAGATATTATTGAATCTACTAAAAATGATACATATACTTGTCCAGTATGTAAAGAGATATTAACTAGAAATTTTGGTGTGAGTAGACAGTTTTTCTCACACCCTAATGAAAAAGGAAATGATTGTGAGTTAAAGTTAGGTATTATGATGAAGAGTGGGAATGGAGTTTATGGTGATAGTGAGATTGATATTTTGAGGGATCAATATTATGAAAAAGTGTTTGATGATGTGAAAATTGAGTTATCAGATTATATGTCTGAGGAAGGTTATTATTTGACACAGGAACAGAAAGATATTATATTTGCTAAAGAGGATAGAATCAAGATTGCTGCACTTAGTGGTTCGGCCAAGACCAGCACATTGTATTACTATAGCAAAGAACGTCCATTTAAAAGAATATTGTATTTAGTTTATAATAAAAGTATGAAAGAGGAATGTGATCGTATTTTTTCTAAATTGAGAAATACAGAAATAAGAACAATACATTCTTTGGCATATAATTATGTCGGAAAATTTTATAAAAACAAACTTACTTTTAATTATGGAATAGTAGATATAATTAAAGACTTAAATCTTAATTGGAATAATGATATGGAGTTAGCAACAAAAATTGATAAAATGATGAAAGAATATATGTTATCTGATGCATTGGAATTTAATGATATAAATTTATTTAAAGATGAACATGGTAGAACAACAGAAGAAAGAGATTTAATAATATTTAATTGCATAAAATTATGGGATTTAAAAAATATTTATAATAATAATATTAAGATTACACATGACCATTATTTAAAATTATTTCATCTTGCTAAAAAACCCATGTCTAATAAATATGATATTATACTTTTAGACGAAAATCAGGACAGTTCCACACTAGTATTAGATATTTTAAAATCATCAGATGTGTCTAATATTGTAATGGTCGGAGATCAGTATCAACAATTATATTCTTGGAGAAATGCAACTAATATTATGCCTTTATTTGAAGGTAAAGAATATAAACTTACTACTTCTTTTAGAGTTAGTCAAAATATTGCTAATATAGCAAATATAATTATTAAAGATATTTGTAAAATAGATATTAACATGAAGGGATTTAATACTAAGCAAACAATAGTTTCTAATATTGATAAAAATAAACCATATGTTTGTTTGTGTAGAACTAATGCATATATTTTTGCAGAAGTTTTTGAGACTATAAAATATAATGAAAAAGCTAAGTTATATTTTGAAGGTGGATTTTCTAGTTATGCATTCAATAATATTTTAGATGGATTTTATTTTTCCAAAAAACATAAAGTTAAAAATCCTCTTTTTAATAAATTTGAAGATTATGGTAAACTAATTGATTATGCTAAAAAGACTACAGACCTTGAATTGCTTGCTATAAATAGAATGATTGATAAATATGGTAGTTTAATACCTGAAATTATAAAAAGTATTAAAAATAATACAATAACTAAAAAAAGTAAAGCAGATGTTTTATTTAGCACCGTACATCGGTCTAAAGGCATGACACATTCTTTACCAGTTTATATTTCAGATGATCACTTCCCTATTGGAGAAATATTTAGAAAAGAATATATGGATGGAGATAAAAAAGATTTTGATATTAATGATTATTATGAAGAGATGTGTATTTTATATGTAAGCATAACTCGTTGTGCAGGACAAATTGAATTAAGTGATAAACTTAAAGAGTATTTAATAATGAGATATAATTTTTATAGAAATTAATTTAATTATAAAGGAGGATTAATATTTGAGAAAAGTATTTTTAGATGATTTACCTAAAAAATATGGAGTTGGAGCAAATAAAGATAAATTATGTATTGATTGGATTAATTCAATTGGCAAAATAGTTTCTTTTACATATCAAGATATTTCAGGTGAATTAGAAATAATTAATCATTATAAAATTTCAGGTCGTCATTATTTAGATATTAAATATAATAATAAGATTGTAAAAATTGAAAGTGGAAGTTTTTTAAATTGTACATTAGGAAATTTATTAAATAAAGTTATTACAGATTTTAAATATAATATTAATGATGTAGTTAATTTAAAATTTAGTTATATAAAAATATTAGAGCAAATTAGAATTCCAAGTGACAAATCAATATTAATGAAAGGATATAAATACAAATGTTTAAATTGTGGAAATGAAGACCAAATACGTGAAAATGATTTAAATAATGGAAAAGGTTGTAATGTATGTTGTATTCCATCAAAGAAAATATTAATTGGGTATAATGATTTATGGACTACGCATTTTAAAATAGCTTGTTTAATGAAATATCCACAAGATGGTTATGAATCAACACATGGAAGTGATAAATATAAAATATTTGTTTGTCCTGATTGTGGATTTGAAAAACCTTATCTTATACATAATCTTATAAAATTTGGATTTAGTTGTCCTAAATGTGGGGATGGAATTTCTTTTGCTAATAAAGTAGGATTTAGTCTGTTAGAACAACTAAATATTGATTTTAAACCAGAACATAATTTTTATAAATATAGATTTGATTTCTATTTTGAACTAAATGATATAAAATATAATCTTGAAATGGATGGTGCTTTAGGTCATGGAAATTATAATACATTAAGTAAATTATCAGCACAAGAAACAAGAGAAAAAGATAAAGAAAGAGATAACTTTACTAAAATACATAATATAAAAGTAATAAGAATTGATTGTTTAAAAAGTGATTTAGAATATATAAAAAATAATATATTAAATAGTCAATTAAATGAATTATTTGATCTTTCTATAATAGATTGGAATAAATGTGAAGAATTTACTAATAAAAGTTTAGTCAAGATTGCTTGTGATTACTGGAATAGTGGAATTAAAATTAGTTCAGAAATTGCTAAAATAATGAAATTATCTAAGGCTACAATTATATCATATCTTAAAAAAGGAGAAAAATTAGGTTTATGTAATTATAATGCGTATAATGCAGGAAGAAGAAAAATAATTCAATTATCTTCTGAAGACAAATTTATAAAAGAATGGATTAGTATTGCTAAAGCACAAAGAGATTTACATATTAATAACATTGGTTATTGTTGTCAAAATAAACCTAAATTTAAAACTGCAGGTGGTTTTAAATGGATGTACAAAGAAGACTATGAAAAAATGCTTTTAACTAAATAAATACATAAAAAACTAAATATAAATATAAATAATTATTCACCAAACAAAACAAATCCTTACAAAATGTAAATATAATTGTTGACATACTCTTCCCTACTGTGCTATAATACAAATAGTAGGGAAGGAAAATTAATTACATAGTTTAATATAGTAATCAATTAAAAACTAACAAAGAAAGGAGGTGTACTTCC
>Ga0209728_1000688_pt1 | contig 24733 bp, 30 predicted proteins | sample RifGroD1_FD_183997 | JGI IMG/M metagenome (GOLD analysis project Ga0209728, IMG submission 183997) | Groundwater microbial communities from Rifle, Colorado, USA - Groundwater D1 (SPAdes) (version 2) | ecosystem: Environmental > Aquatic > Deep subsurface > Groundwater | place: Rifle, Colorado... | reverse complement strand
CCTTAGATAATTATACCATACAATAATAATCATGTCAACATATTTTATTTATTAGTTTATAAATATTTAACTCTACATCATCTCAATAAATGGTATCAAAATTCTAGGCGATGCAATACCTGTGTTTGATATAGTATGTGTAGCACCTGTAATTCCAAATCTTTTACTTTGTTCTTCACCAAAATAACTACAACTATGAGTTTCTAACCATCCATATTGTTTCGTCTTTACTTTGATATCATATTTCTTAATATGATATCCTACATCTAATTTACTAACATCTACAACTCGATACTCAATATTATATTTATCAAGAAATGATGTTGCATTAAAAAGCAGTAAATCAAAATTTTCTTTCCAATTATACTCATTACAGAAACAAAATTGTTCAAGTTTAATAAATTCTTTGCATCTTTTTAATCCTTCATAATCATAATTCTCATGTCTGAAGCATTGATTCTTAGAATAAATGAGTTGTGGTTCAACCATAGAATCTGAATAATATTGTAAAATACCTTGCTCTGCTGAACCTGATAAATTATGTATATGATCTACTGAAAGAGATTTAACAATATCTTCAATCCCTTGTCTTTCAAAACTATCCCATCTTGTTAAACTTGGGATTGATAAATATCTAAACCCATTACTATCTAACATATCTTCAAATTCTATGAATAATTTCTTTTCTAATAGGGATAGTTTATGACCAAGATTGTATATACCACTTTCTACTTTATATTGCATGTTAATATTCCTTTCTTTTTTAATAAATTAATTTATCTCCATACCATACTGAGTTATGAATTGTCTTATCTTTATTGTAGTTTTTATTGCTAAATAATGAAATTTGTTTTCCGTTGTGATCCCAAATATGATTATTAAATTCATATCCTAAATAATTAAAACTAGTATCAATAATGAATCTAATTGTATCGACATCATTATATGTTAATCCATTCTCAGATACCCATTTAGTATAATTATTATCTTGATTTTCTTGAGTATCTAATATTTTTAAAGCGATAGTCTCAATATTTCTATATTGAATTAAATATTTCTTAATGTTACGATTTATAAATGGAGATAAGTTTTTAAGAAGTATATAATTTAATCTAATTCTTGCATTGTGAAAATTTTTGGTTAAAGTATAATCATTTTTATAATGTAGAACAGAACTATCAACATCATAATATTTACTTACTCTTGTAATTTCAATAAGCCAATCTTTAAATAAGTAAAATAGTTTATCATTGTGAAATAATCTTCCTGATGTTTGAATTCTATAATCTTCAAATATTCCTGAATTAGTTACAATTGATACAATTTCTTTTAGGAATTCATATGTATAGTATGATGGTTCACCATTACCACTTAATACAAAATATTTGAACTTTGCTTTATCTTGGATTAGTTTATCAATTTGATTTTTAAACTGAATTAAATCCTCATTTACTTCAGGTAATCTCTCTATTTTAGCAATACAATATGGGCAATCTTTATTGCATTTATAGGATGATAAAATCATAATAAAATCTTTATAATCCAAATTATTCACCTTCCTCTTCTTTTGCTACTTTACTTCTAAGTTTTGCAAATGCTATTAATTGTTCTAATGTAAAACCATATTTCTTAGATACTCCCTCTACTGCACCAATAATATCTGATAGTTCTATTAGAAGCATTAAATCTTGGTTTTGAGACTCTGCATCATATGCTTCATCGAGTTCTTCTTTTATTTTTGATAATTCACCATAGATTCCTTTTTGAATTATTGCTTTATGGAATTTCATTAGTGGTTACTCCTTTCTTTGATATTATTATTTATAAATTTATGTATTTACAGAAATCAAATACTCAATATATTTTTTCATTTCACTCTTTACTGCTAATCTTGCTTGATCAATTCCATGTCCAGATTCCACATGATATATTTCTAGGGATATGTTTTGTCTGAATGGGTTAGGAATTTGGGAGCTGATTTCTCTCCATTTAGTTTTACCTTTTGGAAATGAATATGTACAGAATATGTTGTTTAGGATTTGGTTTAAGTCTTGGGTAATAGTGTAGAGATTAGGTATGGATTTTAGTTGTGACTTATAGTTAGAGAATTGGTTAAGATTATTTTGTTTAGATTTATTCATATGTTTTTATTACTCCTTTCTAGGTAATAATTTTGTACAGATTTGTACCTGTGAACAGTATATCATATAAAGAATAATATTGCAAGAATTATTTATTTTAGTATTTATAGAATTTCAATTATATTAAATTTTTACCAAAGGAATTATTTCTTAGATCCTTGAAAGTATTGTTATAGTAGCATTACAGAGATTTATTCGGATGAAGTGTATTATATAGTATAGCACTTTTTCCGAGCGATATGGTTGTAGTAGTTGTGTTAGTAGGGATATGGGGATTATTTAGTTTTGATATAATGGTAAATTTTTATAGATGATTAATTTATAGAATTAATTTTTAATATTTTAGATTAGGAAAATTATTTTCACCAATTTTTAGATGGTCGCATATATGATATAATTGATTCGGTGTTAGTTGTTAAAATACGCCCCCGTATATAGGAAGAGATATTTTATAATAGATATAAGTGCTGTTGTATAAGGGATTTTATGGAGGTTTTATATAGATGGATATTTTGATTTTTATGGATGCATTTATTGTGATTATTGTTTTTATAATTTGTTCGATTGGATTTATGATAATTTGATTTTGGAAATTGGGTTATTTGAAGATTGATATTTGAGTGGTATTTATAAATAGAATGGATAGAATTTGGTTTATGATTGTGCTAGATAATTGTTATAATAGTAGGAATTATTGGTTGTTGAGAACTGATTTGTTATTATAAAAAAAATAGATAGATTTTATTAAATTATTATGATTGATTTCTAAAATTTATTTGACTTTTGAGTTAATATGTGATTTAGAAAATTGATTTATTGGGATGGAAATTGTCGTGTTGATTATGTTTATAAATATAAAAATAAATACTTGACATGCTATTGCTAAAATGTTATACTTATCTAGGGATGAATATCCCCTAGAAATCTGAAGGGACTGATGCCTACTGAGTGTATTAAAATAATAAATAAATATTACAAAACTAAATATATAAAAGAAGGAGAAAAGAATAAATTGATAAATACACAAGAGAAAGAGATTAAACAAGAAGAGGTATTAATAGGAGAAGTTAAAGTACCAGTTATTAGAGAGGATGGAGAATTGTATTATCCGATAAGTTTTGTAACAAAAAAGATTTTATTAAAACAAACCAGTCAAAATCAATTACATAAAGAGTATTCCAAGTATATTAAGAAGTTTAAAATAGATTATGGATCAAATGTTTTAGGGGGAACACAGGATGTTAATTGTATTAATGAAGAAGGATTAAGACAAATAATTAATATTAGCAGGGTAAGTAGACTATCAGTAGAGCAAAGAAAAGGTATGAATATATTATTAGAATATTTGCATATGGAGACAATAAGCGAAGATATTAAATATAATCAATTTTCCAAAGAGATTAGCAAGGAAGTTATAAATAAATATAACGAATATATTAGAGACTGTATTTATAATGTGTTGGAATCAGATCCTAATATTATTTGGCAAAAGTGTGATAAATGTAATAATTATTATCCTTATCACAATAATTTCTTTAATTTTAGTAAAGAATACAATGAAAAATACCAATTAAGTACATCATGTAAGACATGTGACCCTTGGGATCACAATAGAAGTAAGACGTTTATTAAAGGCAAAGATAGTAATTTAAACCTTATATATAATACATATGGCTCAACAATGTATAATATTTATAAGAGTCATGACACTATATTGATATTTAATCATTGGAGAAAAATTGGTAAGATGAATTTACCTAATATATTACAAAATAAAGAAGACAAATTAATAATTATAAAATATATGTATGAAAAAGGTGAATTTAAACAATATAAACAATATAAAGAATTAGATAGTAAATCTATTAAAGAAGTTTGTAGATTTGGTTTAACGCATGTTAGTATAGAAGATATATATAATTATGTATTAGGAATGGATTATTATGACTGCAAAAGCATTGTAAATGATATTAGTGGTGCAAAATTGATTTTGGATAAATATTTTCTAGAAAATCAAAACAATGAAAAAAATATTTATGAATATAGTTATTATGAAATTATAAGGGAATGTAAATTAGGAGGTTATCTATATAAACATTATGAAAATTCATTACTTGATTTTATTATGGATTATTATAATAATGAATATCCATCTTACAAATTCAAAGGAGGATATATTAAATATTGGTCAAAGCAAGAGAATAGAATTAGAGCTTTAAAATATTTTATAGAAGAAGATATGAAGATTGAGTTAGTTAAAATTCCTTTGTATATTACTTTGACCGCTTTAAAAATTAATGGTACATCAACATTATATAATGTTTGTAAAAATTATTATGATAGTTTGTTTGATTGGGTTAATGAGGTTTATCCAAATAAGTTTGATCCTAAAGATTTTGATATTCATTATGTAAGAAATAATTTTGATTCTATTGAGGAAGCAGAAGTACATGATATATTAAAAGAAAAATTCAAACATAAGGTAGTTTACAATCCAAATAATACAGATAGAACAATAAAGATTGGAGGAAAGGTTCCAGATTGGTTTATATTTGGGATGGATAAGTGCTATATAGTAGAATATTTTGGATTGAATCTTGATAGAAATACTTCTCATAATAGTAGGATAGAAGATTATAAGGAGAGAACTGAAGGAAAGATTGAGATTTATGAGCAATTAGATGGATATGGTAAGGTGTTTATATTCCCTGATGATTTAAAAGATAATTTTAGTGGATTAATGGAAAAGATAAAGTTGATTCATTGATTTGGAGATTGTGATTTATAAATTATAAAATAAATTTATATTATTTTAAGTAAATATTTGCATCGCTTGATTAGAGTTTGGTATTCGTACTAGACTCTGTTTTTTTTGTTTATGTTTAATTATTATGAGATTTTAGAGTGTTATTGATGAGTTATTATTTGGAGATTAATTATTCATAAGGAGTATTAATTTCACTTCGATATTTTAATATTATTTTATTATTCTATATAGAAAATTGATTCTAAGACGTTTGATTTAATTATTTTATATAATGTTAAAATGGTTTATTTAAGTGGAATATGAGTGTGTTTATTGTTGATATTGTTTGACATTATGAGAATATATTTGTGTAAAATAGAGTGTGGAATATGAGAAATGAATAATGAAGTATAGTTACTTAGGCCCAAGATTATTATTGGTATGAGATAGATTATATCGAAGAAATAACGAGTTAGATATTGTGTTGTTTTCGTATTGGAATTTTAGATAATGTATGGGAATTGAAATGGTAGTGTACTCGCACTCGTAGTCAATTCGAGTGTCGATTTAGATGTACTCTGTCGAATACTGTCGAAATAAAAAGTTGTGTTTTTGTAATCCTACGCCCCATGTTGGCATGGTTTTTGAAAGTGAATACAGAAGCAGGTTTTTGCTATAGTCTCAGCCTATGACAAACTGAAACTAATCAATCCGGCTGAACACACAAACGCTACACTCCGCTTATAGCTTGATTCCTGCTCTATTCTGAATGTTACTAAAGATGCTTGTGTAACATTGGATAAGAATAGAGAGTAACTATGGTATGGGTCGGGATGTTTGGAGAGTTTAAAAGGGCAAAATATAAGGGGAAAATTATGATCGGGTAATGTCCTGGCCTTGATACCTGCTGCACTCGGTTACAATAATGTCGAATGAATATGATCGGGTTAAAATGGATAGAATAATAGGAATGATCAATTTATTGGGCCTTATTGCATTGTGCGTTATAACGCTCAAATTATCGGATCTTATAACATGGCCGAAATCGTTGAAGACTTTATAAGTGTACATACACATATAATACTTTGAACATCAAACAACATTATCACCCAACTATTCTATATTCAAACATAATAATCATATAAACTCATAATACAATCATACTAACACACAGTACAGTCACTTGATTACATTGCACGTTCACTATAATCATAATCACATTACCCTATCACTCTAACTATCTAATGTGATCACAATGATCACATATCAAAAATCTATACTATCATTACCCAAACTAATACCAACTATCTTACTCAACAATATATCACACTAAATTACTATACTTTAACACCTATCATATCACTTGGTATTATATCCTATAATTCTACTATACATTAATACTAACTAATCTACTAGGATATAATCCATACTAATTTAATATACAATAGATAATACGCCAACATCCATCCACCAAACCAAACATTAAAACATCTCTAATCAAATCCAATGCCAAAACACCCATATTTACGACACACCAGGCAACGTGTAGAAAAATTTTACCCTAAAGTACAAAATAAAATTCTACATACCATTATAACCCTCAATACTCTAAACCGCTTAAAAGGCCATTTCTGTCCCTCTAATCCATATATTTTATTTCTTGCTTCAACTCATCCTATTCATCCATTTTTTACGTTGGCATAAGATTTGCTAGTATAATACAGTAACACACAAACCATATCTGTATTGCTACACAATCCCAATTCCCTACGATCATATCATAATCAAATCTATTACATACCATCACAAATACTCATAATAAAAACTCTATAATCCCTACAAATACATGCTACATAAAGCCATAAATAATTATATTAACGTGACAAATACCCTAGATTTTAGTATAATTATAGTTGAGAACTATCCTATTTTAACTTAACATCCTTACTCTTCATCGTGGCGAATAGCCGAAGTGAGTACCCGTCTTATCTGGTATCGACTGGATTTTCCCGGGGAAATGCCTACACAACGTTCTTTGATAACTTCATATTTTCCTTTTATTCTTTCCTTTCCCTTTAGCGTATTTTTTGGGCAGGAATAACTATATCTATGTTTTTATTCCTGCTTGAACTTGTACGTTAAATTAAGAAAGAAGGCAATTGATTGTGAAAAAATCAGCATCAACTCTTTTAAAAAATGAACTCATGGGCACTCTACTATTTATGCATTTAGTAGACACAAAAACAGACTGGAAAGAAACTAAAGAAGAAATACAAGCAGGTGTAACAGGTCATTTCGAAGTTACTGAAGAAGTTTTACTAAAACTTAAAAACTGGCTATCTAATGAAGATAACGAAGATAAAATGGAAATTGACATGCTAGAACAATTTTACCATGATTTAAAATTTTGTTGGGATGAAGTTATAAAAGATTCTTACTAATTAATTTAATCTAGGTAATAAGTAAGATACAACAAATAGCATATCTTACTTATAGCGTGGTTTAAATTTAATTGAAGGAAAGAAGGAAATAAAAATGGAAAACTTAGACGTAATGGTTAAATGCTACAATTGTGATTGCGAAGTTGAACTACCGGACGCCACCGAAATCGATGACGAATATTACTGCGACGAATGCAAGGATGATCTTTTTACCCTTTGTGGTTTTTGTGATGAATACCACGAAAACAATGACATGCAGGAATACACAGACAGATACAGAAATACTGATTTCGCTTGTCCTTCCTGCACTCGAAAATATCTTACTAAATGTGATGATTGTGGTGAATATTTTGAAGACAATGCAATTTATACAGATTCAAATAATACTAGTTATTGCGAATCATGCAGAGAAAATTATTACATTTGCGAAGACTGTGGAATTTATATTTCAGGTGACGAAATTTATGGCGAAGACAATATTTATTGCGAATCCTGCTATCAAGACAACAAGCCAGACAACGAAGTTATACATGGTTACGGCTACAAACCAGAAGCAATATTTCACGGAAAATCTTTAATCCAATATGGATTAGAAGTTGAAACAGACAAAGGTGATGACAAAGAAGACTACGCTAACGACTTATATGAATTATCCGATGACGAAGACATTTTTTACCTTAAAGAAGATGGTAGTCTAGATGATGGAGTAGAAATAGTTACACATCCATGCAGTTTAGATTATCATTTAAATCATTTTCCATGGTCAGAAGTTATGGACACTGCAAAAAATCACGACTTTAAATCACACGATGCAGTAACTTGTGGATTACACATCCATGTATCAAGAGAAGCTTTTGGTTTGTCTTTCGATGAACAAGAAAAAAATATAGCAAAACTATTATTTTTAGTCAATAATAATTGGGATGACATGGTAAAATTCAGTCGTAGAACAGAAAGTCAATTATCTAAATGGGCTTCACGTTATTCACAAAAGGACATGACAGAACTATTAGAAGAAGGAAAAATGTCAGGACGTTATATGGCAATTAACCTTCAGAACTCCAATACAGTCGAATTTAGATTATTTCGCGGTACTTTAAAAGTAGAAACACTATACGCAACGTTAGAACTAGTCGATCTGATTGTAAAATCTTCTGTGAATATCTCCATTGCTAAATTATACCAGTCTAGATTGTCAGAATTAATAGAAGCCAGCACAAACTATACATATCTAAAAGAATACTGTTCTATTCGTAAAATAATTGAACTTGTAGCATAAAATATCATAAAAGAGGAATATAAAATTTCCTCTTTTCTTTTTACCATATACCTTATAATTATTCTAACATCAACTAAGTAAACATAGTCATTATAAATAAACAAAGAGGAGGAACTCAATATGTGTATTATCGTAATCAAACCAAAAAACCACCAATTACCTTCCAAGAAAATCCTTTCCCAGTGTTTTTACTCTAATCCTCATGGTGCTGGCTTCATGTATAACAATTCTCAAAATAGCAATAACAGCACCGACCATAACAGCCACCATGTCACAATTGCCAAAGGTTTCATGGACTTCGAATCTTTCTATTCTGCCATAACTTCTATAACAGCCGATAATCTCTATAACAGCAACCTAGTCATACATTTTCGATGGGCAACACAAGGATCGATTAATTCAAAGAATTGTCATCCATTTCCTATATCTAAAAAAATAAAAGACCTGCAAGCTCTAAATTTTACAACAAATACAGGCATAACTCATAACGGAGTTATATCATTTTGTAGCATTCCAAACAAATCAGACTTATCAGATACCCAAATATTTATTAAAGATATCTTATCTCATGTCTATTCTAGTCAATTAAAAGACAATATTATATATAAGGAAACCTATTCTAAATTTGCCATACTGGACAAAGAAGGTTTTTCTCTAATAGGTGATTTCCTAGAAGACAATGGAATATTCTATTCAAACGATTCCTATATTCCTTATGACAAATACGAATATCTGTATAACAGAGATCCCTATAACAGCAAGCCACAAATCAAACGTGGAACTTCCAATAACAAATACGCCATAACAGCATGGGACTATAACAGCGACGATCAATTCGTTGACAACTTTTCTAGTTTTTATTATAATCATTATTATGAAGATGAAGATGAAGAAGAAAGGAGATAATACCAATGGCAACGTATTCAATCGAAGGAAATCAAATATTTTCTATCCCTGAAGGCGAATTCATTGCTGAAAGATTTTTCATAATATCTCAGACCATGATCCGCTTTTTCGGGCAGTTCAAAGGTAATTTTAGAGCTTTAGAAGTTATTCTAAATAATCCCTTAATATTCCATAACAGCGAGAGAGATTTTTTGCAAGAGGAAATTAAACCATGGGACAATAATTGGAAATCTCATAAAATTGTTTAAGGAGTTATTAAATTAACTCCTTTTATTTTTGTCATTTTACTCATAACAGAACTGGTATAACAGACCATAGAGTATGTTTGTAGAGTACAAAAAGAGGCTCTAACGAGTCTCTTTTCTATTCCCTACATTAATCCTATCAACTATCTACATTAAACCTCTTATAATCAATCCTGGAGTCACTGAGCGCACAACACAAATATATCTATCAATCTTATTCCTGTTGCACTAACTCATAATCTCCAAAACAACCTAAAATAAATTCTTGACACATCATATTGCATCATGGTATACTTAGAAGTCGAGATATAATAAAATATCTTGATGCAATAATAAAGAAAAGGAAAGGAGTTGAGCTAACCATACCAATTATTATTGCTTATGCTATTTGTATCTATAGATCTGGTTACGCATAGCACTCTCAATTTATCTATTTCTACTATATTTGGCCATCACTTAAAATAAAATATAAATAAGAAGGAGTAAAATAAAATGAATATTAATAAACTATCCGAAGGAATGACTTTTAAGAATTATAAGGAGTTATGCTTATTTTTAGATATGCCAGTAAGAAGCGGAACGAGTGGTAAGAAATCTCAATTAAAAGAATTAGATAGATATTGCATGTATATAAAAAATGGACAGAAATTTATTATTACTAAGATATTTGATATTCCTTTAGAAAAAATTGATCATAGAGGAACCAGAACTAAGAGAACTAGAAACACAATATATAAAAGAATACGAGAATAATCCTCAGTGGAATGTACTTAATACTAATTATCATGCATGGAGTCACGCACCATCGAATAAACCTAAAAAACCAAAAAGTAAGAGAAGAATTCCAAAAGAAAAAATATTTAAACAAAAGTATAGAAACATTAAATTTAAGGTAAAAGCTGAAGACTATAATAAAACAATAATATTTTTAAAAGAAAATAATCTAATATCAGAAGGAGTAAATTAAATAAATGAATATATCTAAACTAAAAGAATACGTCAAAACATCTAATTCAATTCAAAATTATAAATCTCTTTGTGCTATCTTAGAAGAGAAAATAAAAACAGGAAAAAGCAAGCAATTACAATTAGAAGAATTCGCAAGATATTTCAGATATCATAAAGAAGGAAACAAATTCATAATTGATGAAATATACGAAACCCCAGTAATAAAAATGAATGCTAGAGGAGGGGCACACAACACAACAGAATATATTAAAAATATTGAGAATTTAATATTGGATTTATTATTGCAAAAAGGCAATTCAAGAACTTTAGGATTTGGAAGAGTATTTTTAAGTAAAAATCAATTACTAAAAGAATTTGAGATGATCAATGATAATTATGTATATTGTAAAAGAAGAATTCCAAAACTATCTAAATTTATGAATATAGATCCCGAAACAGTTAAAGAGTGGTACGATCTTAATGATAGTATGTTAGAGAGAAATTTAATTCAAGCGTTAGATAATTTAGAGAATCAATGTCTAGTGCTGTGGTCTAGAGAAATTACCATAGCTGAAGCAATCTTAATGGCGGAAGTGTTGGAAGATGGTACAAATATAATAAAGACTAAATACATAGACCAATATGAAGAGGAGCAAATAGATTATAAATATTATGCGAATGATGAAATAAAACTAAATTATAGAGAAGGTACTGACAAGGAAAAAGTTTTTATCATGCAAACTGAAAAAGACATAATGAAAGAATTAGGTTGTGATAATAGCAAACAGAAAGTAATACAGTTTGGATTATGGGAAACATTCAAAAATAAAGTTGACGATATTATACTAAAGGAACTTAATATAGCTTTTTACTATAAATCATATAAAATCCTATTTAATGAGGAACATGTTTTTGATGCTATTGCCGATGATATTTATAAATATGAATTATCTAAAAGTGATAAATTTAAAGAAAAATCTATATTAAATGCTGAAATAATGAGTAAAACTATTGATAATGCAAGTAAAAGACATAATAGAGCAATAGAAGCAAAGTCAAAAATTATAGGAAAATTAAAAGATAATGATAAAAGTCAGAAAATAGAAAGAAGGGCAGGCAAAAATTACATAAATGATAATTTAGAATTAGGAAATAATCTAATAATTAAACATGCAACAGATATTAAAGACAATGTAAAGAAAACTAAATTAGAATTAGATATAGAATTATAATAAATTTATAATTATTTGTCACTTTGATATTTTGATTATATTATAGTTATAAAGGAAAAATCAAAGTGACAAATTTTCTTTAATCAAAAAACAATAGCTTGCAGCAGCTTTTTCAATTTTGAAACAAGTTCAAAATAGGATTTATCAACTCTTTATTAGATTTTTTTATTAATCCTCAATCCCTTAATAAATACAGTGATTTAGGAACGTATGTTGCATTTCTAGCTATCGCGTCGAAATACAAATTTATACTTCTAATAATTTTCTTTTCTTATAATAAATCTAAACAATTAAGACAAGAAATAATATTTGCAAATATCAATTTATTTTGCTATACTATAGAAGTAAATCAAATACATATTAATCCAAAGGAGGCCAAACACAATGACCACACAATCTATACCTTCCATTCAAGAATATTTCAATTCTACTGTTCAAAAAGTCCTATTTGAAATAGGTTGCACAATGGACATCAACATTACTATGATTGATTTTGACACCATTAAGGAATTACCCAAGAAAACAAAAAATCAGGCAATAGGAATATGTTGGCAAAATGAATTTGGACAGTACAGGATCAATATTGATGAATTTTTTGTGGGAGAATGTTACAAATATTTTGTTTTAGATAGCAAAATCAGTACATGGGAATTATGCGAAGGTGAAACATTAGAGCAAGTTATCTGTCATGAGTTAGCCCATACTCAAGTATGGAACCACACGAAAAAACATACTAATTTGACTAATGAGTTATTAAGTAAAGTAACTTTACCTAGAAAGTATCATGAGTATATGGAAAAGAAAATTGCAAGAATGATGCAAGAAGGTTAAAATTTAATAAAAGAAAGAAGGCATTTCCTCATGAAAAAATTAATCCCTATCATCTCAACTCTAACCCTTTCCCTCACTCTCCTAACATCATCAATCCTAACAACTTCAGCAAATCCCTCAATCCTTCCTGGCTCTGATACATCCTACACAATGATAGCACTAGCCACAAATAGCACCTATAACCCTTCAGAATCTTACTATCATACAACTATCCAAAATGAAAATGGAAATGCCTTTATAGTCCTCACAACAGACAATGTTACAAACAAATGGTTCGAGTGCTCAGTCGATAGCAATGGTACACCGGAAAATATTGCTGATGATAAAATAATTGATTTAGGATTATTAGAAGACTAAACACTAAAATAAAATTACACCACTACCAAAACTATTAAGCCTATGCTATAATAATGTTGGCATAGGTTTTTATTGATTATTAATAAATTTTAAGGAGGAATATTCAATGGCTTTTATACACCCAGAACTCAAAAACACTGCAAAGGTTACCTATAATATTGAGTACACCGAAAAGGACGAAGATATTAAAGATGATTTTTCTAACGTCAAGAAAATTGACTGTAATGACTTAGAAGAGATGACTAAATACATGTTCCAACTTCGCCAGCGCAACATGTACAACATAAACCTTTATACATTAGTAGAAAACAATGGTAGCTGGATTATGGAAGATCATGCACAACAGTGTGAATGTTACAAAGATACTTTACAAGCTGAAAAAACTCACAAACGCAATAGAGAACTTACTGAAACCATAGAAGAAATGCAAAAGGAATTAGATTTATATAAACAATTCATAGCTCAATACAACGCCACTAAAGAATTTGAAAAATGGAAGAAAGAACAAAACAGTTATACATATTATTATAGACTTAGACCTCCTAGTCCTGGTTGTCAACCTTCAAGGGGAATGTTAAAAATGAACAGTGAAAAGGTTATCCATAATAATAGAGAATATTGGGGATCTTGCACTTATGATAGAGAATTGACCGATAAGGAACTTTATGAATATGACCTAGATAAATAAAAATAAACACACTAAAGGAGCTTTACAGCTTCTTTTTTCTTTCCCTGCTACAAATTCCCTCTATCTATAATCTAATCTCTTAGATCCCTATCCACGGGCCTAAAAACTTAATATAAAATAGTTTGACATTGCGCTATCTATCCATTATAATCTTACTTAATTACATAAATAAATCAAAGGAGATTAAATAAATGAAAAAGCAATGGTATATATACACTGAAGGTTATACAGATTGCACACACAAACAATTGGTGCAATATACATCAACTAAAGCAGATGCCGATAAACTATTTAAGCAAGTTCTAAAGATAAATAAAATTAGTTGGGTTGATTTTGTGGCAGAATCAAATTTAAACCTTCCATTTAGTAAAATACATGGAGAAAATATTGATAAGGTTGAAAGCATCATGGAAATTATAAATCCTCCAAAGAAAACAAAGAACATGACTTATAATCAAGTTCTCGAAGTTATCAGAGAAAAATCCTCTTTAGATAGTCCTGAAGAGCAGCAGAAACAAATTAAGGCATTAAACTTATCAGACCATTTAACTCATTTAATCAGTGGTTATTGTGCTTTATGCAATCAAGAAATCATTTTTCACTGCAACAAGGAGCCAGAAAAGGAAATATGCCTAAGATGGATTAAAGAATTAATTGCATAAATAAATTATTAGAGAATCATTAACTTGATTCTCTTTTTTTGTTTCTGCCCTTTATCTTATCCCTATATAATCCTTCCAGAATGTCCTACAACGCTTTAGATATTCCGGCCAATACAATTCACTCTAAACAAATAAATCTCTTGTTTCATCCTATTAAATAAAGTGTAAAATAAATATTGACATTACTAATATTAAGCGTATAATAAACATTAGATAAGTGATATGTACCGAAAACCATGCAAGGTAAGCTCTACTATGTTAGTCATTACGACATAGGACATTAGTACCTTATCCCTAATGGACTCTATGAGATATCACTTATCTAATCAAAAACTTAATAAGGAGATGATTTTATAAAAACTCAATCATTTTCCTGTAAATTCTATAATACTGAGTTTACAATGATTGTTATTAGTGAATTCCCTAAAATATTAAGTGTAAAAACAAATCTAAGCTACAAATTAAATTTAGAAAAAGGGGTAAAATTAGAAAACGAATTTGATGAACTTGCTTTTTCGGGGAAAAGTAACCATAAAACCTATAAACAATATACCGACAAAAAAGGAAATTATATAAAATATTCAACAGGAACATCTGTAAAACCATCATATATAAAAATTTATTATGAGGACTAGAAATACTCTAGTCCTTTTCTTTCCCAAAAAATACACGCTTTTAACGACTTAAAAGACCATGCAGACCACTGCTAAAGGATACAGTCGGTAGCATTACAGAAATTAGAAGATTAGAGTATAATCCTAATAGGGGAATGGATGGAGTAATAGAAGGGACTAAAGGAACTGTAGGAATTAACACTATACTAGCTGGAGGGTATAATATACAAAAGCTGCACTATAGAACATTAATACAGAGATACTAAGAACTTCAAATGAGGTTCTTTTTCTCTTACCTATAGACATATAATATTATTAATGATAATATAAACATAAAGTTAAAATAATTAATAAAAGGAGGTTCACCAAATGAAAAAAGTAAAAACTTATAAATCCTTTGTGATTGCCGAAACAAACGAGCAAGAGCGCAGCATAGACAATAAAGACAATTACGCAGTATTCCAAAAATCAGAATGGGATATGGGAGAAGGATTAAGAAATGATGAAATAGAATGTAATACCATTGAACATTGTATAGAATTTATAGACTCTTATTAGAGTCTTTTTTTCTTTGTTCTGTGGTAAATACATCTATAATCAATTAAAACGTCTTACAATTCATTCTGTGCCCTATGATCACTATACAAATGCTATTATCTGATATCTATAAACCAAATCAAACACAAAAAACAAAAAAATAATTATTTTACTAAATATAGTTATTTTCATTGTTTTTATGCTATAATATAAATATCAGATACATATTAAAGGAGGTTCAACTAAATGAAAATTTACAAATGCTTTACTTCAGATTTTCAAGACCTTGAGAAGAAAATCAAGCGCATAACCAAAAAACTAGACAAAAACAATCTGAAATGGTCTTTCGAGAAATTAGGTGAATCAGTCGAGGAAGTCAGAGTTATTGATTATGTGAACCGCGATAATATACCATCTTGGCAATTCAGTCCTAAAGATTGTGGAACGGTTGTAGTAGATGTTACCTCATACACTTTTGAAATGGAGTCACTAAAATTAGGCGAATTTGAAGTTCTGGCTGTAATCGAACATAATGCTGTAGAGGGATCTAACGAAAATATCATACACGTAATCAAGGAAAATGCTTCAGTTCCTCTAGAGTATCGAACAGTAAAATCCCACTGCCAACATTGCAAGAGTGACCGCAAACGCAATAAAACAGTCCTTCTGATAAATGCAGAAAATCAAATTATCCAAGTTGGCAGCACTTGTATAAAGGAATACACCGGAATCGATGGATTAAGCATAATCGGCAACTATCAGGATATTCACGACATTTGCATTGAAGAGCCTAAAATGGATTATGATAATTTCAGTAAACAACTAAAGTATGATAAAACCATTGATTATCTTGCAAGTTGTATTCAACTAATTAATTCTAAGGGATATGAAAAAGAGGTAACAAAATATAAAGCATGGGAAATAAGCGGAACCGATGACTTGGACAAAAAATATCTTCCCGTTGCCGAAAAGATTATAAACTACTTCCAAAACAGAGAATTTAAAGAGTATGAAACATTCCAAAACAATATCAAGCAATACCTTAGTAATGAGTATACTAAAATAAATGGAATTGTGGCATATGCTTATGTATCATACCTGAATGAACTCGAAAAAGACGAAAAGAAGGCAAAGGAGCAGGAAGGTAAAAAAGATTCTAACCACATCGGGAACACTGGGGATAAATTAGAAAAGGAATTAACCCTTAAAAAACGAGTGAGTTATGAAACAAGTTACAACGGTTACAATGAAGTAACTCAGTATATATACCTCTTTGAAGATGCTGAGGGGAATATATACAAATGGAATACTTCAAAATACTTAGAACTTGATAATGGCGATAACTTAAAATTAAAGGGATCTGTAAAAGCTCATGAGGAATATGCCGGAGCTAAGCAAACAGTTTTAACTAGATGTAAATTAATTCAATAGGATCTTAAAGACTAGGCAAAAACCTAGTCTTTTCTTTTTTATCCAAATATAAAATTCCACAAAATTAATCATTCCTGCTCCCACTAACCCAAACACCACGCACACAATGCCACATCTAATCCATTATAATCTATATCCTTATACAATTCCCCTCTAACACGTTTTAAGCTTGCTAAAATCGAAATACAGGTATAAAGCCCATAAAGTCTCCATAAAGTCTAAAATAATTATTCTCACTATGTTCTATTATCTCTATTTTTATGTTATACTTAATATAATCAAATTTCGGGAATTGAAAGGAGTAAACTACATATGAAAAACTTAAAATCTGGTATGATTGTTAAGCATGACAACCAATTAGGCAAACTATCTAGAGGTGCTGAAAAGAAATTATACTTCGTTCCTGCTAAATATTATGTGGAATCATGGAGCGATCTAGATGTTGTCACTGAAGACAATGTTCAGGATACAAACCACGATGAAAAGGTTGAATTCTTGAAAAATGACTTTACATGGGGAGAAGTAATCAAAACCTACACTGTCGGGGAATATGTTATTTTCGAGTATATAAATGGTTATGATTTGGAGCATGAAAAAGTAAAAAACATCAGATTCCATGCTCTAATCAATTATCAAACTGTTAGTATCTCATATCATTCTTTAGATTCCTGCTTAGTTGGCACAATCGCATATAAATTTGATGGTGCGAACTCACAGGCAGCAGGTTACTTTGAGAAAATGATTGGCATGAAAGGAGCGAAATAATATGACAACTAAAACTACACTAACCGAAGAACAAGTAAAAATTTACATCAGCAAATATGTTATACCTCACGGCAACAAAACCAACGAAGCTATACTAAGATCAATTATATTCTCTGCTGTTAAAGACTGGGTAGAGGTTGGCGAAATAATCATGGAACAAAATCCTGAGTTAGAAAGTAAAAAATATGTAGAAAGTCTTGACCTTGTAAGTAGGTAATAAAAAGGAATAGTAACTAAGCACTAGAAATAGTGCTTTTTCTTTTGTCCAGTACCCTTTAAAAATCCATTTTTATAGGATATTTGAGTTTTTAAAAGTCGCTTATAGCAAGGGTTCTAGGGTTTATAGTTTTATATAAATCGTAAAATAATATTTATTTGACTAAAATATATTTTATATAGTATAATTCATTAACGGATTAAATAAAGAAGTTGAAAGGGGCTATACATAATGAAAGAAACGAGAATTGAAGAATTAAAAAATGAGATAGAAAAACAAAAAGAAGAAAATGTAAGGCTATTTAAAATTTTTGAATATAAAATGCATAAAGAAGAAGTTCAACCACTTATTCAAGAATGGAGAGAAGGAAGTAAAAAATTAAAAGCAATGATTAAGGAGTTGCAAGAATTAGAATTAGAAATGAGAGCAAGGAACACGAACGAAGTAAAAACAAATGAAAAAACTTTTGTTAATGGTTTTGGAGAAGCCACAAAAAGAAATATAACTTGTGCCGGATATGATAGAGCAGAAAAACGTAATGCTAAAGCAATGTTATTGTTTGTAGGAGGTAGAAATTAAAGGGCTGAAAAGCTCTTTTTCTTTGTCTATAATCTTAAAATAATTATCTAACATCCATTGCAATTATTAAAATTTTTTGCTATAATGGAGCGAACGCTAATTTTAATTTATAATCATTATTGATATGTAATAATGCAAATATAAAGTTTGTAGTTGACATTCGCACGAATTCGTTTATAATTTAATTAAGTAATAAATCTATTGGAGGTAAAGCGAATGAAAACTACAATTACTAAAAAAGTTAAGGCAGAACTAAAAACTATCTTGGATCAAACAGGGTACTGGAGCAACGAGACGAGAGAATATATTGAACAATTCGCATATACAACCGCTAGTAAATTACATTCTATGGCACAAACTTATGATAAATATGGTTATGGATTATAGGAACCTGAGAGGGTTCCTTTTCTTTGTTCAGCTATAGTTTTACCCTAAACATATTCAAAAGCCTTAGAAGTCCCTTTCTGCTCTTTACGATTGAATATAATATATTTGACGTTTATATATTTGCTATGGTATTATATCAGTATGGATTAATAAATAAATTATTTGGAGGTTATGAAAAATGAATGCAACAACTACTAATTATATTGGACTAAAATTCTTCGATGCTCAAATGAAGCAAAATCAAGTTACTGAATATAGCGAACGCCACAAAGGTTATTTAGTTTCTGAAGAGGGTATGCCTGAAGGTTATCGTGCCATTATGCAAGCTGAACAGATTGAATTATATCTATCTAATCAGGAAAAATGGATAGAATCAGATAAACGATATAGAGAATTAGAACGTCAAGAACAAGTAAAAAAGGATCTTGAAGCCTTTAATTTAAATAATACATATGGTTATGCTGAGAGCATTAAATTAACACCAATGGCAAAGGGTAAACTTTTAAAAACCTTGAACACTAAATTCAACTATTATGAAAACGGAATTTATAAAATCAATATGGCGCGAAAGGATTTTATAAAATTAGCACTAGAGCAAGGAGCAACACTGGAGCATAAAACAAATTTAAACTATTACGATAAAAAAGGGAATCTAAAAATAAAGGCCAATGAATACAGGATATGTTCGCCGGATAATAGTTTTTATGAAATTACTAAAACTGAATATGAATATGGAATGTATTTGAAAGAGCTACAAGATATTTCCGAATAGTTAATCCTTAAAGACTAGAAATAATATTCTAGTCTTTTTTCTATGTTCCCAGCCGGATCAACTCATTTTCCATTTTAAATCATTCACAAACTAAAAACACACGCACATAAACGGCCTTTGTTGCCCTCAGATTGCATTACCCTTTATAATCTTATCTAGCATCGATTTAAACGTCTCAGAATCAAAATAGGGTTATTTGTGGCTGTATATCTCTTTATAGTCTTAAATTGTTTATAAAATCACTACAATAAAATAGGACTAAAACTCATAAATTAATATATAAAATTCGCTTGACTTATTAACCTACTGCCATTATAATAAAGACAGTTAAACAATACATAAATAAAAAAGCGAGGTGAAAGCCGAAACAGTGAATACGGTTTGATCTTTGAAAACTACATATTGAGACTGTACGCCAAACCAAAATTTGTGGGCATGAACGCTTTGAGGATCTTAGTTATCTGTAAACTGTTACCATTATTAAGGCATATGACTACTGGAGATTATGTCTAAATGCAAAACAGAACAGAAGAGTTAAGGTAGGAGCGTAATCAGCGGCAGAGGAGGGGAAAGCAGTCAACTAGATTTTTTAATCTAGTATCCCTTACAAAACTTGCTCAACTTGTCTTAATTTCTGCTCTCTTAATCAAAAAATAAAATTAAGAAAGTGGGAAATAAAAATGTCACAAAACCAAAAAGAATCTTTCTTGAAACTTGCTAAAGGTTCTTGGCAGTATTCAATCCTTAAAGACCTCCTTTCCAATTCCACCATAACAAATCCTCTTAAATTGCTCAAAGGTAAAGCTCGAAGCTACTCTTCCAGATATCAAGCATCATTTTTTGCTTTACTTTTCAGAATCGAAAAAGCAGGATATTCTATAACAATCCAGTCTGGCCCAATGGGAGGACAATGGGGATCTACATATACACTGTCAGTATAAAGTCAAAAATAATTTATTCTACTCTAAAAAGGAGAGTGGAAATTAAGACAGGAAAAGAGTAAAATGTAAGGGATAATAAAATGCTTGTTTCCTATTTTTAATTCTGTTCTCCTAAAATTTAGGAGGAATGAAAAATGTTAGAAATGAAAGAAATCGAAAAAATTTATCAAATTCAAGGAGAATTATTATCCGAGTCAGAAGCTATTGCAAATCGTTTTAGTTTGGAAGGTTATAAACTTTCAACTTTAGAAGGAATAACCCGAGATTTACAATGGAATCCAGCTTATCGAGAAATAATTGAAATACAAGAAGGATTATTCAAATTTAATGGTAAAAAATATATTAAACTTTAAAAAATTTAAAAAAGGAGAATGGAATTAAAGATAGGGAATAAGCATAAACCTCTCTTTTATCTTACCTAATTCTCTATCCCTTCTGAATTCTAGCATATGGGATATTCCCTCTATATCAAAATTTTCTTAACAGCGTCCCTTAGTCGAATGATGATCTAAGACAGCCAAAAGAAAATAGAGATGCACGGAATACAAAATATGCTAGTATTTATAAAGGATAGAGGAAAGGATAAAACCAAAACATTCTACTAAATCCCTTTAGTTTACTAATTATTACAATTTAACTATAACAATTATATTAAACTTGCATAACAAAAATAAAATGCAGTTTACTTGTAATTTAATGTTAAATTGTCTATACTAAATTAAAGGGATTAATTCTTAGTTGGGCATTGGGTAGTAAATATTATAACTATCTATTCAATGTCGAGTTAAGAAGGAGGTTGAACCAAATGACAGAAGAACAAAGGCACGAATTATTATTAGACTTTACTACTTATGTTAGAATGGCGAATGAATCTTACCATAAAAAAGCTGAAAGAAAAGCTTTTTACTGGAGAGCAGTGGGAATTATGGATTGCTTATATACTCTAAAAATTGAGGAAATTATTCCAGCGGACACTTTAGAAGAACTTAATTATGCTAAAGAGGAATTGAAAATCTAACCCCAATGAAAAAGACATTTTAATCGAATATGTCTTTTTTAAAGTGTACTTGTAGCAACGTTTACAGGGATCTTTAAAAAGGATATAATCCTTAATAAAATGTGAAAGAGGTTTTTTAGAATGGAAAACAAAACATCAAATTATTATGAGCAAGTCGGAGACAAATTGAAAGGCGAAGACGCTACAAGGGCATATAGGCAAGCGCAAAACCAATTAGATTCCAGCGATGAAAATTACATGGAAAATGCCAAACGAATTCAAGACAAAATTATCAAGTCATTATCTTAAAGTTTGTTGGTCATTAGCAACAAAACAAAATAACAGCATAACAAAATTGTTGCTAGTGTCGAATTAATTTAAAGGAGTGGTATTAAATGAAAGAAATGCTAGTAAAAACCTTTGGAATTGTCGGTCTAGTTGGTCAATTAAAATCTGGTCAAATCAATCGTGATGCTGAAATGCAAAGGTCTTATGTATGGGGAAACAAAGAGCAAACCGAATTAATTGATTCTGTTTTTCAAGCTCTAACGACTTATATCCCTCCCTTGATTGGTGCGGAAACTGAGGTTGAAGTCGAGGTAAAAGGTAAAATTGAGAAAGTCATTGACCTTCTTGACGGTAAGCAGCGCAGCACAACCTTGGAAAAATTCCTAAATGATGAAATAAAATTAGGCCATAACATTCGGCCTATTGTCATTGAGAATGAAGATGAAACAGTAGAAACTTACATAGTCGCAGGTAAAAAATGGAGCGAATTACCAGACAGAGCAAAACAAGTTTTTAAGAACTGCAAAATTCAAATGGTTTACTTCAAGGACATGACACAACAGGAAAGGGAGCTTCAGTTTATCAAACTCCAGGGAGGGAAAAAGCTCTCCAATGCAGAAGTAAATAAAGTTCGCATAGGTGGCACAGTCAGAGAATTTATCTATAAGCAATTAGCAGCAGACCTATGGACTAAATACATTAATGTATCATCTAACCGCGAGGTTAAATTTGAAACAATGCAACAAGTTCTAATGGTTATGACTAATCAGTTTGACCTTTCCGGCAAATCATTACAAGCATTTTCAGAGGATTCTATCATGGTTGATGCTGAAACTATGGGAAAAGTCGAAAGAGTCACGGAATACCTTAATGAAGTTGTAAAATTTATCAAAAAATTCTCCTTACCTTCAGAACTTCAAGGACTTGAAGAGTCAGAAGCTACCGCAAAACTCGAACCTAAAGAACTTAAAAAGTATTTAAAAGTTATAGAATATCTCAAGAAGGTTCATGTTCCAGTTATCTATAACACGGCAGTAAAGGCCATTCTGAACGATGTGAGTGTAAAGGATTTCGCTAAGTTTATTGCAAAATTTTTCTTCGATGTTCCTGCAAGATATAAAAGATTTGTGGAGTCTGATACTACAAGTTCAGCAAGTGTAAAAATCAGATTAGAGGAAATGGATAAGGCACTGGTCAATGAGTTTAAAATTGTGGCAAAGGTTACTGAAGTAAAAGAGGCTGAAGTTGTAGAAATTCAACAAGAAGAAGAACAGCCTCAACAAACTGAAAACCTCGAACCTGCTATAACAGCAACCCTAGAATCGTTCAGCGAAGAAAATAAAGAAGAACAACCAGAAGAAGCTATCAATGATGAGCAAGAACAGGATCAAGAATTCCAAGAAGAAACTCAAGCGATTCTAAACATTGTAAATAATGTTGCTTAATCCTCTAAAATAATTGTATCTGGAGTCTAGACAATAGCAATGTTAACTTGCTATTGTCTAGCATTCGAGGTAAAGTTATTAAAAACTAAAGGAGTGAAGTTAAATGAGCAATGCTTTAGAATCCATTAACGAAATCTATTCTGTGATTGAAGAAACTGAATTCGAGGTGTTAACTAAAGAACAGCTTTCTAAATTAGGTAATAACAATAACACCTATTTTGGACGAATGGAAATTGCGGATACTGATTCCTATATTATGTTCCTTATGCCTAAAAGTGCTTTTAGTAAATTTGAATATTATTGCGGTATGGAATACGCTAAAGATGATCTAGAGTACAAATTTGAAACACCGGATAGTGTATTAGTGGTTTATAACTCAGGTTGTGAGCGAGCTTGTAAACTTGTCTATGAGGCAACAGGGAAACAAGTCGGAGACTATGAAGATGAGGAAGACGAAGAATAACTCTTAAAAGTTTGTTGGTCATATAGTAGCGGAGCTTATAAAAAGTTCGCTACTATATGACGAGTTAAAGGAGTGAAGTTATTATGTTAAATAATTGTTTTGTTGCAATAACAAGGGTATACAGCGACAACTCAAAGGAATATGTTCTTACAACAAAAAAGGAGTATGAACAAGAGTCTAAAAACAAAGACTTCAAAGAAATATTATCCTATTTTAATATCTATATTGAAGCTTATGACCATATTCATTCTTTAAACTAAAGGAGGTTCAAAATCATAGCACTAGAATTTATTCAAAAACTACATGCAGACGGATACCTTGCAGTAGACTTTAAACTATTTGGTGTACCTCAAACTAAAGAAGATGCAGAAATATTCATGGCACAATATCAGAGCATCAGAAATTATCTAAACTAAACTAAAAAATAATTATTTAGAGAATTAGCCTTAATTCTCTTCTAAGTTCATGCTAAAAGTGATATAATACATATCATAAGGTTATGAGTTTAGAAGGCAATTGTGGAGAATATTTATAACAGTTGGCCTAAAATACTTGAAGGAGCGTGTATATTATGTTTAAATTATTTATGTCAGTTGATGGATTTTGTACGGATAAAATTAAATTCTTCAATACCTTTGAGGATGCCCTTGATTATGCGAAAAAGGATTGCCACATATGGAATGATAATGGCAGCCTTAAATTTGAGACAATGAAGGACGCTCGTATTAGTACGGATAATTCTTCATATTTTCGTATGGTTGGCGTACCACATAAAGAAATAGACGATTGGGATAGTAAATTTGGGAGGGTAGAAATAAATC
>Ga0209728_1000683_pt1 | contig 24860 bp, 49 predicted proteins | sample RifGroD1_FD_183997 | JGI IMG/M metagenome (GOLD analysis project Ga0209728, IMG submission 183997) | Groundwater microbial communities from Rifle, Colorado, USA - Groundwater D1 (SPAdes) (version 2) | ecosystem: Environmental > Aquatic > Deep subsurface > Groundwater | place: Rifle, Colorado... | reverse complement strand
AAGAATGGTTTTATGATGAAATTAAAAAGGAGTGTATTATGAGTAAGCATTATGAATTTATACATAAAAAAGTAATAGATATTTGTAATTGTATTTTTGGTAATATAAAAACAAAAACAGATGCAAAAGAAACTATATTACTAATGATTGCTACATCTTGTAAATTATATGAAAGTGACAATAACTTCAGAAATAAAATTAATGAAACTGAAAGATATATAAAATTAAAAATGAAAATGGAAAAATTATAATAATAAAAAGGAGAATATAAAAATGTTTACTTGTTATAATGAAGATACTCATAATTGTGACGGTAGATGTCAAGGTGCATCAAATTGTCCTTTAGCACATGATATAAATATAAGTAAAAGAGTAATGAAATTATATATTAAACAAGCAATCGAACGGAAGAAAGAATGGGATAAATTTACTGAAGAATTACATCAAGATGAAGAATTTATAAAAGAAATTAAAAGTATTTTAGATAAATTTAATTATGGAAGGAGAGCAGATAAATAATGAATAAAATTGATCGTTTAATTTACGAATCAGAAAAAGGTCAATCAATCTATAATTTTGCAGAAGAACTTTGTGAAGAATATAAATTATACAATATAGAATTTTATGGTATTTTTAATGATATTAATTTAGTAGTAAATCAATATGAAAATCCTATGTCTTTGTATTGGCATTATATGTATAAAAGAGAATTAGAAAGGAGTAAATAATTATGAAATACCCAAACTACATTAAAATCTACTTTGAAAATGAAGAATGGTGTGCAAAATTAAACACAAAGAAGAAAGAATATTTTTCAGAGGATTTAGCATTGAGTTGTACAAAAGGTAAAGAAAATGAATTAGTTATTTTCGAAAATGAAACTTATCCTATAGAAGATTTAAAAAATGAAGGATTAAAATATGAGAAGATAACTGAAAAAGAATACAAAGAATCTATAAGGCAAAAACTTAAACAGCAATTTAAAGAAGAAATAGAGAGATTGTATAAAAGAATAGAGGAAACTAAAAGAGAAGAAGAATTGATTTTAAGTAAGTATTGTTAATGGGGAGAATTAATTTATGAAATATATTTGTAAAAGCATTGAAAAATGTCCTTGTCAAAATTATGATACTGAATTACGAACAATGACTTGTGATAGTGAATTTAAAGAAGATTGTTCACATTGTTTTGAGGCAGAAAAGAATGAAGAATCATCTTTAAGATGTCCAGTATGTAAATACAAATATAAATCTAGTGAAGATTTAATAGAAATTATGAGTGATAATAATTTTTATATCCCTAATCCAGAAATAAAAGAATATCCTTGGCTTAGTGATAAAGTAAGAGTAATATTATTTGGTTGCCCGAAGTGTCATAGTGTATGGTTTGTAGATTAAAATAAATATAATATAAAAGGAGTAAATAATTATGCGTATAACTATTGACAAGAAATTATATTTTAAACCTATTAATATACCAATTAAATCTAGTGAAAAGTTATCTTGTGTAAATTGTGTATTATCAAAAGCATGGCCTTGGGCATTGACTTTTGGAATGTTTTATGGATTGGCTGTGTTGGGATTAAGATGTTTTTAGATTTAGATAATACATATAAAAGGAGAATATAAATATGATATACATAACCGGAGATTTGCATGGTGGGATAGAAATTAGTAAATTAAATGCAAAAAATTTTCCACAACAAAAACTATTAAGCAAAGATGATTATGTAATTGTCACAGGAGATTTTGGATTAGTATTTGATGAATCAAAAGAAGAAATGTTTTGGAGAAATTGGTTACATGAGAGAAATTTTGTTACTTTATTTGTAGACGGAAATCACGAGTGCTTCCCATTACTTAATAAATTCCCTATTCAACAATGGAATGGTGGAAAAGTACATTTTATAAATGATTCCATAATACATCTTATGCGTGGTCAAGTTTATACTATTGATGGATTAAAATTTTTTACTATGGGTGGAGCAACTTCAATAGATAAACATCGTAGAATCGAAGGTAAGTCATGGTGAAAAGAAGAAATACCAAATAGAAAAGAATTTGATGAAGCATTTAATAATCTTGATAAACATGATTGGATTGTAGATTATGTAATTTCACATACATGTTCTACTAGAATTATGCAACAGATGTCATATATTAAAGAAAACAATTCATTAAATAAATTCTTTGATATGCTTGAAGGAGATTTAGAATATAAACATTGGTATTTTGGACATTTTCATAATAGTGTAGGTATAGATGAAAAACACACAATGGTTTATAATGAGATAATAAAATTAATTTAAAGGAGAAAATAAATATGAACGATAAAAATAAAAGAAACTTTATTAAAGCGATTAATAATAATTTACAATGGAGAATATTCTTAAAAAGTGATTATGAAATTGATATTGTAGATAGATACCTTAATGGAGAATCATTTAAATCTATAAGTAATACATATGGTGTTTGTTCAGCAACTATTAGAAATCATATCTTAGGTTCTGGTAAATTTTATAAAGGTGGCATTTATAAGAGAATAACTCATTATAGAAATGTAAATAAAAATTAGACACCTCACAAACCCTTGTAATATAAGGATTTCTAAAACCGAAAATAATGATAAAAGTGTAATTTTATACAAAGTTAAAAATTTAAAAGGAGAGATAAATATAATATGAGATATTTAATTTGGTATTTTAAAAGTAGTTTTTGTAAACATGAATGGATATATGAAGAAAGAATTTGGACTGGTTGTAGTCTTTTAGGACAACAATCTAGTGGAGTAACTATTTCTGCACCTTGTAGTAATTGTGATGGGATATTCTTTGAAGTAGTTAGAGATTAAAACAACACACAAAAGGATGATTTGGTTATGAATTTATTAGACAATAAAAATCTTATGGAACAAGTTTATAAAAAGTATCCAAGAAAAGAAATGTATCCAAATACTTATTATGATGGATTACATAATTGTTTTGATAATTCACAGGTGATTTATTGTGAATCAGACATAGATATTTGTAGATGTAATCTATGCGGTGATGAATGGGAATGTAAATGTAGTTTTGATAATAATTTTAGTTAAAAATATGAAAAATAATCCTTGACAATTAAACAGAATACTAATATAATAGTAAACAGATACAGCAATGATAAAATAACTAAGTAATTAATATAATAAAAATATAAATTAAAAGGAGATTATAAACATGTCAAATTTTAAAAAATTTAAAGAATTATTTCAAAAAAATTTTAAGGAGTTAACTAAAGATGCTAGTCATTTGTTTCAAGTAGAATTAAACAAAGATGAATTATGGGATAAAATTTACCTCGATAGTTTTAAACCTGAAGATAATCAAATATTTAGACAAAGAAGAGAGTACGATTGCGGTTGTTGTAGACAGTTTATTAAAAATATCGGCAATGTAGTTCTCTTCAAAGATAATCAAATTAAAACTATTTGGGAATTTGATGCAAAAAGTGAGATATTTCAACCAGTAGTGGATGCATTAGATAAATATGTAAAATCTCATGTTGTATCAGATGTGTTTGTTAGTAAATTAAAGAAAATTGGTACAGATAAGAATTTTGAGCAATTAGGAAATGGGCAAATTAATACATGGGAACATTTTTATCTTGAGCTGCCTGAAAAATTTATTACAAGATTAAGTAAATCTGAAGGAGAAATCAAAGGTGAATTTAGAAGTACAAGAGATGTGTTTAAAGGTTCATTAGATAAAATAACAGAAAATAGTTTATTAACTGTTTTAGAATTAATTTCTCAAAATTCATTATATCGAGGAAAAGAATGGGAAGGTGTATTGACGGAATTTTTAAAGTATAAAAAAGAATATGATAAATTAAAAACAACAGAAGAAAAAGAAAACTATACATGGGTACAGTCAGTCAAAGTTGGTGGTGCAATTGGAAGACTTAAGAATCATTCAATGGGAACATTGCTTACTAATATAAGCGAAGGTATGGATTTAGATACAGCAGTTGGAAAATTTGAATTTATTGTAGGTGATGGGTATAAAAGACCTAATCCGGTATACACACAAAAAATGTTAAATGATTTCAAAAATAAGATTATTGAATTAGGATATTTAGAATCATTAGACCGGAGATTCGCACAGTCAAGTGACATTAGTGTTAATAATGTATTATTCTCTAATAAAGATTCTGCTAAAAAAATACAAGGTGGATTAGATGTCTTTGATGAAATGTCAAAAGGAATTCCTCTTAATCCCAAGAAATTTTCTAAAGTTGCAGAAATTACCATTGATGATTTTATTGAAAATGTATTACCTACGGCAAGAGAGATTGAAGTGTTTTTAGAAAACAAACATTCTAGTAATATGGTATCTCTTATTGTACCTGAAATTAAAGACAGTAAAACAATGTTTAAGTGGGATAATAACTTCTCATGGGCATACACAGGTAATATTACAGACAGTAGCATGAAGGATAGAGTTAAATCTGCTGGTGGAAAAGTAGATGGAGTATTAAGATTTAGTATTCAATGGAATGATGGGAAAGTGCATGATAAAAATGATTTAGATGCACATTGTATTGAACCTAGTGGTAATGAAATTTATTATAGAAATAGCACAAATAGGAATACTACTGGTGAATTAGACATTGATATAACCAGACCAGTACCAAATGAACCTGCCGTTGAAAATATCACATGGGCAAATAAAAATAAAATGCAAGAAGGAATTTATAAATTCTTTGTTCATAATTTTGCACATAGAGGTGGTAAAGAAGGATTTAGTGCAGAAGTAGAGTTTGATGGACAAATATTTAGTTTTGAATATAATAAAGAGGTAAGGCAAGGTGAGAATATTCAAGTCGCAGAAGTTACGTTTAGTAGATCAAATGGATTTAGTATTAAAGAAAAATTACCTTCAAATGTGTCAAGTAAAGAAATATGGGGTTTAAAAACTAATCAATTTGTTCCTGTAAGTGTAATTTGTTATAGTCCCAATTACTGGAATTTACAGCAAGGGATCGGTAATAAGCATGTGATGTTCATGCTGAAGGGCTGTTGCAACTCAGAAAAACCGAATGGAATGTTCAATGAATATTTGAATCAAGAACTAAATCAGTATAGAAAAGCTACAGAAGCATTGGGTAGTAAGATGGCAGTAAAAGATACACCAGAACAACTTTCAGGATTAGGTTTTTCGTCAACTAAGAGAAATGAATTAACTGTTAAAGTTAAAGGTAATACAGAGAGAATGTTAAAAATTAAATTTTAAATAAAATAAAAAATATAAATTAAAAAAGGAGAAATGATTATTATGACAACCAACAATGTAAATATGTTTGAAGTAGCAGTTAAAGGCAAGTTTAGATTTCCGTATAAGGGTATTATTAATACTGAGGATTTGTTTGACTTATCATTGAATGATTTAAATGTTGTTTATCAAACTTTAAAGAAACAACAAAAGCAAACACAAGAAGAAAGTTTACTAGAAATTAAATCTCAAGAAGATCAGGAGTTAGATGTTAAAATTCAAATTGTAAAACATATTTTTGATGAAAAAGTAAATGAAAGAGAAATGAAACTTAAAGAAAAAGAATTTAAACAACATGAACAAAAGATTATGGCAATCATTGCAAGAAAACAAGATGCAGAATTAGAAAATATGTCCATTGATGAATTGAATAAGATGATTAGTAAATAGTTTTAAATGGTAGGGAGTTAATTTTATATTACTCCCTACCAAAGTAACAATAAATATAATACATAAAAAGGAGAAATGTAATATGAGAAGATTTGATGTAGTAAAAAAGTATCTTAAATTTATACCTGATTTTGATATTTACAAATATTGTCCTAGTCATTTTGGGTTAGACGATAGGAATAAATATAATTATAAAGAGTGTGGTCAAGAATCTCCACCATGTAAAGAATGTTGGAGTGATGAATTAGAGGTAGATAATGAAAAATTATTAGAATTTGTTAAAAGATTGTACGATGTAAATAAAGTAAAAATTAGAGAACTACATAAAAAAGAAAAGGAAATATTAAATAGTATTCAAGAGTTGTGTCCACATAAAAATGTTTATACATATAGTGATGATACTTATATGCCTTGGGATATAGAATATGATGAAGATAGAATAATTAAAAAATGTAAAGATTGTGGGAAGATACTATGAAAAAAATGAGTATTACAACTGATTATATTATTGAAAAAGCAATTAAAAATGATAAAAATATATCTTGTATTTATAAAGGAGAATCTATGGTTGTAAAACCTTTGACTATCTATCATAATGGCAAAGACCATGTTTTAAAAGCAATACATAATAATAAAGTTATTGAAATGGAATCATGGGATTTTAGATTGGAGGAAGATTATTAATGAAAGCTGACGTTAAGCAAGTTGCATATATGAATATCAATGAGTCAGGTGATTGGTGGGTTTGGAATGAATTTTGTAATAAATGTGGAAAACAAATTAGAGATTATAGTATACTTAGTGTTAGCAAACCAGATGAAAGTAAAGAAAATTATTGTTTAGATTGTATGAGAGAAATGATAGATAAAATGAGAACATAATAAAAGGAGACAATTAAATGTTATTATATAAAAAATTAAAAAATGCATTAGATAATAGTGAATATAATAATGAAAATATTACCATACAATTAGAATATAATGAATTTATTCATTTATATTCTATAGAAAAAGGACATCAAGAGTATATGAATACTCTTGATAAGGAAATGATGTTGGCATTTGATAAATTGGATTAAAGGAGAATATAATGTTGAATATAATTGGTATGTCAGATGAAGAATTAAATAAACTAAAATTAAATATATCAAAAGAAGAAATTAGACGTAAAAATATGAAAAATAAAATAAATAATAAAACAAATGATAAAGAATATATTGCAATAAAGAGTATAGAAGAATTAATAAAACTTATAAAAAGTAAGAAACAATTATATTATAAAATACTAAATGAATATTGGGAAGTGGATTATATTAGTATAAACTATTGTAATCCAAGTATAGGAAAATATATGATAAGTTTTAATGCTAAACATATGTCGTGTCAAATAGATGAAAATTATGGTTGTTGGACATGTAATATGGCAGGTGGTGGTAGAAATAATATTTGGTCAGGATATTACATGTTTACAAAAAGTGAAGAATAATATATAAATGAGTAGATAAAACAAATCTTTTATTCAAAGCGAGGAGTAATTAATTATATGGAATTAGTTGAATTTATTAAATCATTAAGATTAACTTATACAGGTGGATTTGTAATTTTAGATTTAGTAGCATGGTATGCTTTAACAGGATTAATTATTTATGAAATTTATCGTAAATTTAATAATAAGAAAATAAAGGAGAAATAATTATGAAATCAATATTTCAAAAAGCAGTTTGTAAAAAACAATTTTATATTAATAAATATGTGCATAGACATGAAACTAATAGAGAATGTTTTAATCCAGTATATGGTATATCAGTAGATTATGGAATTAAATTTATTGAATATAATATTATTTTTGAAACAGATAAATTTAATAGACAATTTTCTAAGAATGAAAAGGTATGTATTGATAATGAGATATATACTATTTATGATGTTATATATGGTATAGATGCAAATATATACATATTATCAGAATATGACCTAATCGAAAATGAATTAGAAAAGCAAAAAGTCATGGAAGAATATAATTTGTGTATAGAAGAAGCACAAAATAATAAAGTAAAAGAAAAAGAAGAAAACGAAAAAAGAGAAAAAGAATTTGAAATACAAGCGAAAAAAGATTTAGAGGAATTTAATAATTGTTTAAAATCTGATAAAAAATGGTGGCAATTTTGGAAGTAGATATTAATTAGGAGATATAGAATGTCAATCAAGCAATTTAATTCATTAATCAAACGGTTAGATGGTAAAAATTTAAGTAGGAAAAAGAAAAGAAAATATCAACATAAGATTAATATAATAGAAAGAAAAGAATCTAATAAAGAAAAGGAGTTAATAATGGAAAACAAAAATTTATGGAATATAGAGGATATTATTAAACAATTAGCATTAGATGGATATGATAAAATAGGATTATTTGAGACAGCAGAATATCTTAGAATACCTCAAGATGAGGCATTAGAATGTTTTATTAACTTATCAAGAGGTAATTATTCTAAAATTGATATTAAATATTTAATCACTTGTCCTATTTGTAAAAGTAATTTATATTCATATGAATTTGAAAATGGTTTGGCAAAAATAGAAAATCAATATTATTGTCATGGTTGTGAAGATATAATTGATACTGATTTAGAATATGTATATTTACAATTTCTAATTAATCAAAATTATTTAAAATCTGCTAAAGAGTATAAGAGAAAAGAAAAGTTAAAGAAGGCAAGAGAATTAGCAGAATACATATATAAGAAGACTAAAGAAGTAGGTTTGAGTTATGAGGAAATTCAGGAAGATGTGTATCAGGCATGGTTGGAGATTAGGGAGGAAAGGAGATAAATAATAATGTTTAAAGTAAAAAATAAAAATACTAGTATAATATATAAAGTTTATAAAATAGGTAGAACGTCTATTTCACCATATATTATGTTTTTAATATATTATAATAGTGAATGGAAATATGTTTATTGTGATGAATTTGAACCTTATGATGATGAAAATTAATATCATGTCCAATGTTTAGTTTCATAACGATATTAGGGAGGAAATATTAATGAGAGATAAAATAAGATTCCATTTTAGTTCAGGTTGTTATGTTGATGATTTTATGAAAGAATTTTTACTAAAAATTAAAAATAATATTAATAAAGAAGATATATTATTTGAGCATAAATCAATGTTAGTATATAAATCAAATAATGTAGAAGTATCTATTTCTAATGTAGGTTTAGATGTGCATTTATCTAACATTGAAGAAATAAATATAGAAAAATTTATTAATATATTGTTACAGGAACATAAAAAATTAAAAGATTTATATGAGCAATTCCCAAGATTATATGAATTTACTATATTTACTAATGATAAATACTGTGATGAAGTTAGGAAACAGTTAATTGAATTAGAAGCAGATTTTACTGAGAATAATTTTAAATCATTTGATGAAATGACGTATACGTTTTGTGTATGTACTAAAATTAAATTTTACAAATAAAAGAGATGAATAATATGGAAAATGAAATTGTTCAATATTTTGTAGTTAATAATGAGATTAATATTTCTTCGCCCAAATTATCTGCTCAGATAGGGCATGTAGCAACCATAATTACATATGAAATTACCAAATTAATGTATCAACCAATAAATTTAGATGAATATGTTAATCCTAATGTATTAATAAATATTAATGATTGGATAAATTGGTATGATAATGGCAAAGGGCAAAAGAAAATTATATTAGCAGGTAAAGAAAAACAATTATTAAAATTAATTGATCAAGGATTTTATTATATTAGAGATAATGGTTTAAATGAATTATTGCCGGATACATTAACGTGTGTAGGACTTCCACCTATGAAAAGATTTGAAGCACAGAAATACATAAAAAGATTACAATTATATAAAGGGGAGAAAGTATAATGAATAAACCATATTATATATTAAATAGAGATGAATTTATAAGTATTTTAAATTTATTTCATGCTTATGGATTTGATTTCAAAGAAAATGAATTACAAGAATTTGGCTTGTTAGTTTTAATTGATAAAGTAATTGGTGATATATCAAAAGAAAAATTTGATTTGAAATATAAATTAAGCAAATTGGAAGGAGAATAATAATCATGTTAGTAGAATTCAAAGCATGTGAAACTTGTTTATGTGTATCATGTTGTTGGACTTATGATTGTCCAAAAGCAAAAGGATATGTATGTGTTGATTGTAGTGGTGATCCTCCTAAATCAGAAGAAGAATGTGAATATTATGAAATGGAATCTTATTTTAAAAATAAGGGAGAGTAAAATATATGAGTTATCAAGAAGCATGGGAAGAACTTAAAGAATGGTTATTAAGAAGTCAAGAAATAGTTAAAGAATTTAAAGATGATAAGAGTATAGAAAATAATAGATATTTTATTTTAAGATTAAATGAAAAACTAAAAACGATGAAAATGATTAATAGAAAAATAGATCAATTAGAGAAAATTCATATTGATGACGGAGGTTGTAAGTTAATTGTAAGTCCTGAATTAGAGTATTTTAGCAATAACTTTGATGAAATATGTTGTAAATATGATGGACGATGGATAGCAATAAAAGGTGATAAGATAGTTGGTCATGGTGATACATTGCATAAAGCATGTGAAATGGCAAGAAATAATGGATACGAGAAATATGTGACTACTAGAGCAAATAGAGATGGGTGGAATTGTGACTATGTGAGTATGTTGGGATAGAGGTAAATTATATGAATATAATATTTAAAATACTTTGCACATCATTTGGATTATGGACTATAACTTTATGTGCAGGTCTAACAGCCATGCTTACACCTAATCTTATGATGTTTGAAATATCGTATGAATATATTAAATTATTAGTATTTTGGTTAGGAAGTATAATATTAGGATGTTTTTCTTTAGAACAAATTAAAAAATATATTATTGAAGTTTGGAGAGGAGATAATTAATTATGCCTAGACCATATGTAGTAGGCTGGTATTATTTTATAAGAAAAATAACACATGATATTAGAACACTTGGTTTTAAAATTGTATTAAGAAGAAAGAATATTTATAAGCAAATGCTAAAGAAAAAGTATTTTTGGTTTACTACTGAAGAAAGGGTAAAAAAGCATAAGAGATTTATTGAGGAATTGAAGAAAGTAAGTGCAGAGATACAAGATGATTATAAAAAAGTATTGTATGATTGTGAGGAATAAATATTTATCTATATATAGTGTGTATATGGTTATTAAACCACAATATATAGACATAAAATCATTACCAAATCTGTCTTTGGAATTAACTTAAAAGAGAAATAGAGGTAAATATGAATAACATTAAAGAATACAAAATTTTAAAAACTTTAACAGAATTAGATGGAAGAAGAAATGCTGTTATTGAAACAAAAGATGGTGAACAATTTGCTTGTAATATTTCAATTAATGGTATTAGAAATTGGAACGATGGTAGTAAACAAATAAGAAATGATAGTCCAATAAATATTGAGAGGATTACTTTTCTTATAAATGGAAAAGAGTATGAATTTATTGCTTGTCAAGATTAAAATAAATATATAAAGGAGGTAAAATATGTTTAGCTGGTGGGTTACATTTGGTTTATTGATTATTATATTAATTGGTGCAGGTATGTATTTAATTATAAAACATGATGCTTCAAGTGAAACTTGTGCTGGAATGACAATGGGAGCAATAATTATATTTGTAATATTATCGTTAATTTATTATTTTATTACAATTTCAAATTCTAAAGAAATAAATATGCATTATGAATATAAAAATAAAGAATACATATATTCATTAGAAGATAATATGTCTACTCATGGAAAATATACTGGATTTATTATTGGACATGGGCAAGTTAATTCTGATATTTATTATTATACTCTAGTTGGTGATAATGAAAATGGTTTTATTGTTAAGAAATATAATTCTAGTGATACTTTTATAATAACTGATGAAGATGATAAACCATATTATATTGAAAAATATAAATCATATGATATAGAATATAAAAAGAATTGGTTTTTTGGTGGATTGATAAAATCATTTACAATAGACCATGAAGAAGAACTTATTAAGAAAGAATTGCATTTATCTAAAAATTATATTAAACAAAGTTATAATATAGATTTAAGGTAAATAATTACAAAAAGTTTTATTGGTTGAAATATTAAATAAATAAAAGGAGATATGATATAATGATAAATCATAAAGCACATAAAAGATTCGTTAAGGATTTTTCTTTACCAATACAAATTTTACAGAATCCATATTATGAGTATTTTAAAAATTTATATGATAAGGTTTATAAATCAAATGAAAAATATAAATTATTTCAAAATACAGTAAATACTTTAGGTGGTGTAGAGCAATTCTTTTCTGAAACAAAAAAGGTTATAGATAGTATTATTGATGAAATATCTTCTATGGATATATATTATAAGTTTAATATAGATAAACTAGATAATTATAATGTAAAATTAAATATTCCCAAACAAGATATATTTAATACAAATAATGACGGTAAATATTTTTTAAGTATTGATTTAAAGAAAGCGAATTATAACGCAATGAAATATTACGATGAGGGGTTAACATTAAATACGAATAATTATAATGAATTTATTAGTAAATATACTGACCTAGAATACATTAAACAATCTAAATATATTCGTCAAGTTATCTATGGAAATCTTAATCCTAAAAAACAACAAAAAATACAGTTATATATTGTAAGCAAAATATTAAATGATATTGTATTAAAGTATTTTAATATTAAAAATTTAAAGAATGTTTCACACGATGAAATTGTAGTATTAATTGATGATTTAGACTATGTGATTAATCATAACCCTAGTATTTACTTAGATATTGATAATTATTGTAGGCAATTAGAAGTTGAAGTAAATATTGAGTTATTTAAACTTAAACAATTTAAACCTTATTCTTATTTTGTTAAGGAATTTTATGATAGTAATAAAGTAGAATTTAAAAATATCCCTGTAGTTTATTTCGCACAAATATATAAAAACTATTTTAATATGGAATTGACAGATTACGATTTAATGTTTTATTATGAAGGAAATGTTGCCAAGTTTCTAAATAAATTAGAATTTGAGGTGTAGATATGAATGTATTTGATGAAGTTAAATTTTTAGAAAAAGTAGAGCATGATTTACTATCTAAAAATTATAGGTCCTTATGGGATAATGAGCAATTAAATAATAATATCATATTGTTAACTTTAGGTGGAAGTCATGCTTACGGGACTTGTGCAGATTATAATAATTCAGATGTAGACATAAGAGGTATTACATTGAATACACCTAAAGAAATATTAACAATGTCATTTAAGGATAAACCATTTGAAGATAAAAATACAGATACAGTTATTTATCCTTTAGTACAGATTATACAATTATTATCTAACGCAAATCCAAATGTTATTGAAATGTTAGGTTGTGAAAGTGACCATTATTTTATTTTAAAAGATGAAGGTAAATTATTAAAAGATAATATTGAAGTATTTTTATCTAAAAGAGTTATTCAATCATTCGGCGGTTATGCTTCAAGTCAGTTAAGGAGATTACAAAATGCTCTAGCAAGAGATAGTTATCCTCAAGTAGAAAAAGAACAACATATAATGAATAGTATTAAAAGACAATTAATTCATTTTAAAAATCATTATACAAATTTTAATCCTGATGCAATAAATATTTATTTAGATAAATCTGATAAAGAAGAATTTGAAAAAGAAATGTTTATTGATATTAATTTAAAACACTACCCTTTAAGAGATCATAAAAATATCATGTCTGAAATGACAAATGTAATTAGAGATTATAATAAATTAAATAATAGAAATAAGAAGAAAGACCAGCCACACCTACTAAAGCATGGGATGCATTTAATAAGATTATTAATCATGGGTTCAGAAATATTAGAAACTAAAAAGGTTAATACCTATCGAAAAAATGAAAGAGAATTATTATTGGATATTAGAAATGGCAAATATTCATATGACCAAATATTCATGATGGTTGATGAATATGAAAGTAAATTTGATTATGCAAGTAATAATACTGAATTACCAGATAAACCAGATTGGAATAAGATTAATGAATTGACAATTGAAATTAACAAAGGAGTGATAGATAAGTGGAGATCCCAAATGTAGTTGAGTATGTGCTTAATCATTTAGAATATAATGGATTCCAAGGTTATCTCATAGGAGGATCAGTTAGGGATATATTTAATTATAAATCTCCCAAAGATTATGATATTTGTACAAATGCTACTCCAGAACAAGTTAAATCATTATTTGCTAAATCATATGATACTGGATTAAAACATGGCACAGTTACAATAGTATTAAAAGATGAATATTTGGAAGTAACAACTTTACGCAAAGAAGGAATATATAAAGATAATAGAAGTCCTGAAGAAGTGTTTTATACAAATAGTTTAAAAGAAGATGTTGCACGTAGAGATTTTACAATTAATTCAATAGCAATTGATGTAAATAGAAATGTCTATGATTATTTTGGTGGATTGAAAGATATTGAAAATAAAATTATTCGTGCTGTAGGCAATCCAGATCAAAGATTTAATGAGGATGCATTACGTCTTATGAGAGCGATAAGATTATCAGCACAACATGATTTTGATATTGAAGAAAATACATTACAAGCAATTATTAAAAATGCATATTTAATTCAAATGATTTCTAAAGAAAGAACTAGAGATGAATTATGCAAAATATTACTTTCTGATTATCCTGGTTATGGAATTGAAATGCTTGAAAGGACAAGATTGTTACAATATATTATACCTGAATTATGTGAATGTGTAGGATTTAATCAGAGGAATATTCATCATGATAAGGATGTATTTGAACATACTTTGTCTGTTTTAAATAATAGTCCTAAGATATTAAATGTTAGATTGGGTGCTTTGTTACATGATATTGGGAAGATTAAAACTTTTAGTATTGATGATAATGGGAATGGACATTTCTATGGTCATCATATTGAAGGTGCTATTATAGCGGAAGAAATATTAAAAAGATTAAAGTTTGATAATAAAACTATTGAAAATGTGGTTATATTAGTAAGATATCATATGGATCGTTATGATAAAATAAGAACAACAAATATTAAAAAGTTTATTAATAGAATTGGTATAGATAATTTAAATGATTTATTTGAATTGCAAATTGCAGATGTATTAGGAAGTGCTAAAGAATATCAAGATTTTAGTAATGTTATAAGTTTAAAAGAACAATGTTTTAAAATATTAAATGAAAAACAACCACTAACTGTCAAAGACTTAGCGATTAATGGACATGATTTAATGAATATAGGTATTCAACAAGGTAAAGAAATTGGAATTGCATTAAATTGGTTGTTAGAAATGGTATTGATTAATCCTAATTTGAACAATTATGAAGATTTATCAGAACATATAATAAGGAGAGGAATAAGATAATGAATATTAATAATAAAAATGAACTTGAAAAATTAAGAGAGCAAAATTCTATATTGTATAAAGGTTTAAAATTAATCAGTGATTATGCAAAAGAAAGATCAATTTGTTCTATATATTTAGAAAGCATTGCTGAAAAAGTTGAAGAAATATTAGATGAGATTAAGGAGGTATAAATAAATATGACATTAGAAGAAGCAATTCAACATCATGAACAAGTTGCAGATTCTTATAATAATACTGTACCAGATTGTGATTGTGCAAAACAACATAGACAATTGACAGAATGGTTAAAGGAATTAAAATATTATAGGGAAGAGTGTGAAACATTTAAAGTAAAAAGAATAATCACAACATCATTAAAGCCAATTAATACAGTGATAGGGAAAGTAAAGATTATAGAAAAACCGAAGAAGATATTTGAATAAGATTACTGATTAAATAAATATGAGGAGGATAACCATAATGGGAATGTTTGATACATTAATAAGTGATGATTATGAAACACAAGTAAAATGTTTTTATATTCCAATGTATGAAGGAAAATATAAAGATTATTTTGATAGATTGACAAGTCATTTAGGTGGTAGTTTACAAGAATATAAAGTTGGAGATTCTGTGCCAGCAAAGACAATGTATTATGAATATCCAAATATATTTTTAATTTATTTGCAAGATGGTTTTAGTAAAGAAGAATATGATTTTGTTTTATTTAAAGATGATATATTTATAGGATTTTATAAATTAGATGATACTGAATTAGGCAAATATGAAAATATATTTTCTAATGTTTATGATTATAGAGGTAGAAAATTAAAAGTTAATAGCAGGGAAGATATATTAGAGTATTTAAGACAACTTATAGAAGAATATAATAAAGAAATAGGTAAGAGAGATTTTATAGAATTTAATAAAAAATGGTGTAAAGTTATTTCTTTAGAGAATCAATTAGGAGAATTGTTTGAATGTTTGTATTTTAAAAAAATTATGGACAATGGTAGAAAAATAAATGTTATTAAAAAGGATATTATTGATTTTAAGCAAAAGTATGAAGATGTATATAATGAATTTATAAATAAGTATCCTGAGATGGAGAATTTAATAAATTCTTAAAAATCTATTTTACAAACCATTGATTTTAAAGGGTTTATAACACCTAATTTCTGTATAAAATAGGACTTTTGTTATGATTTAGAAAGGAGTAAATAATGTTAAAAATAAAATATTATTGTGGACTTAGTTTAGATTTAAATCATGAAAAAGAATGCGAGAGTCAAGGTATTATAGAATTAAACGATAATGATATAGATGAATATAATGAAGGATATTTTAGTATGATATGTCCTTCGTGTAATAGAGAAATATATCAGGAAGAAGATCATTTTGAAATTGTTATTGATTAAAAAGTAAAGGAGAATAATACATATGACTATGAAATGGATTGATTATCATCCTGATTTGAAGAAACTTTGGAATGCGATAGCAGATAGTTATTCTGAGGTGAGTAGTTATAGGATTAAAGAAGAAGCTAATCAAGAAGCGATTAGTTTAATGGAAAAGTTGACGATGGAGTTGAATAGATTAAATAGATTAAATAAATAAATAATAATTATAAAAAAGGAGAATAAATTAATATGAAAAGAAGATTTGAATGTACAGTTGAAAGAACGGATAAATACATTATTGAATTTGATGAAAATGTATTAGATGAAAAATGGATGGAAGAATTCAGAAAAGTATTCTTTAATTTTGATGGATTAGACGAACACGCAGAACAAATAGCACAAATGAGAGCAAGATTTGAAAATAGTTTTATTGAAGGTTATGGAATTCCATTGTTAAATGGTAAGAAACCACCTTATGCAGATGACAAATATTTGAATAAAGCGATTAATATTATTGTGATTAGTGAGGATGAAGAGTGTGAAGTAGATGTTGAAGAGATTAAGTAGGAGAAAAGGAGAGATAATATGAGCAAATATAAATATTCAATTACAAATAATAAGCAAATTGCACCAAAATTAAAATGTTGTCCTATTTGTGGAGAATTAGAAAATATTACAACTAGATATGAGAGTTGGAGTGTTGATTTTCATTGTAATAAATGTGATTTTAATGGTTCTGTAGATTATTTATGGATAGAAGAATGGGAACCAGATGTGAAGGGTGAGGAAGTGCTGTTTTAGGTTGTTTTAGATTGTTTTAGGTGGAAATTAATTATAAAATGATAAGAAAATAGTAAAATAAATATGGTATAATAAGGTATGAATAGGACAGGCGTTGGTTAGAATACTAATATAATATGAGAAACAAAATATATTATATTAGGAGTGATTTGAATGAAAATATTACATAATGCTCAAACTGTTGGTGTTGGTGTTGGTGTTGTTAATGGTCAGTGTTATAAGCAAGAGAGGGAATTGGATTGGAGAAGTTGGTGTCCTAAGAGGGGTGAGATTTATTTGTGTCAATTGGGAAATGAAGGTCTTATAAATTCAGAGATTAAGGGGTATCGTCCAGTATTGGTAATATCAAATGACATAGCAAACAAACATAGTCCAGTAGTTTCTATTATACCATTAACTTCTAGTCAAATAAAAAATAATAATATGCCTGTTCATGTTAAAATAGGAGTAGAAGAAGGGTTACGAACTTCGAGTTTAATTTGTTGTGAGCAGACTAAAACCGTATCAAAAAATCGAATGTTTATAAATGGAAGTTTAACTAGAATCTGTAAATTGAGTAGTAAATCAATGTGTAAAGTTGACGAAGCAATACGAATACAATTTGGATTATAAATAGATTGGGAATAGATTGTAAATATAAATTATATTATTATATATTACTATATATTATGAAAGGATGTGATGTTTTTGATTGAGTGAATAAGAAAAAAGTATTATATTTTCTAACTTAAATTAAAAATTATAAGTGACGAGGAGAGTAGATATTTGAGAGGAAAAAAGAAAACAACAGAACAATATAAATTAGAATTGGAAGAAGTAAATAAGAAAAATGGAACAAATATAAAATTAAGAGATGAGTATGTAAAAGATGATGTTAAGATAACACATATATGTACATGTGGTAAGGAATGGAATGTTGCACCTACTACGGTTTTACAAGGTTCAGCAAAAAGTTGTGGTTTATGTTATAGTCTTACATTTGAAGAATGGTGTTTAGAAAATAATTATCAAGATGTATTGGGTAGATGGGATTATGAATTAAACGATTGTAAACCTAGTGAAATTACACATGGAGTAAATAAAAAATATTATTTTAAATGTCCTAGAGGAATTCATGAAAGTGAATTAAAAATAATTAATAATTTTACAAGTCGTAGAGATGGTACTATGGATTGTAGAAAATGCACTAGTATTGCTCAGTTTGGAATTGATAATGTTGATAAAAACTTTCTTGAAAAGTATTGGGATTGGAAAAAGAATAATGAGTTAGGAATTAATCCCTGGGAAATTAGTTATGGTAGTAAAAAATATGTATATATTTATTGTCAAGAAAAAGATTATCATGGTAGTTATGATATTAAATGTTATGAATTTTCAAAAGGATTTAGATGTGCATATTGTCATGGTAAAAAAGTTAATCCATTAGATAGTTTTGCTCAATATTTACTTGATACATTCGGAAATAATGCTCTAGAGTTATATTGGGATTATGAAAAGAATAAAAATGTAAATCCTTGGAATATAACAAAACAAGCAAACAAATATGTATATATCAAGTGTCAAGAAAAAGATTATCATGGAAGTTACTCAATTCAATGTCCCAATTTTGTAAGCGGTCAAAGATGTTCTTATTGCTGTCCTAAAAGTGGAAGGGTTCATCCGTTAGATAGTTTAGGTATTTTGTACCCACAAGTATTAAACATATGGTCAGATAAAAATAAGAAAAGCCCATATGAATATACCCCATATGCTAATCAAGAAGTATATTGGAAATGTTCTAAAGGTAAACATGATGATTATCCAAGAAAGATAAGTAATTCAAATATATGTGACTTTCGTTGTCCAGAATGTTCTAAAGAATTAAAAGAATCAATTATGGCAACTACTCTTAAACAAGTATTAAAGCATGAGTATCTAGATACAATATGGGAGTATGATGCTGGTTTTAGAACACCTAACAATTATATAAGTAGATATGATATTTTTGTTCCTCAATTAGATAATTTATTAATTGAATGTCAAAGTGAATATCATGATGACCCTGAACAACAAGAAATAGATAGACTAAAGAAACAGTATGCTGTAGATAATGGTTATAATTATATAGCATTAGATTGTAGAGATTATACTCCATTAAAAGCAATGCAAATATTTTTTCCTAATGTTAAAGAAATACCTGTTTATGTAAATTTATTAAGAGATACTTTAAGAGACTGGGATTTGAAAGAAGCACAAGAATTATTAAATAAAGGTCATACATATCAAGAAGTAGCAGATATAGTTGGAACAACATACGGAGCAATATGTCATAATATTAGTAGAAGTAAATTAATAAAACCTGAAAATTATATATCTACAAAACATATTTGTAGTAATAAGCCTACGGTTTTAAATAAATGTATCATGATAAATACATAAATAATATAATAACATTATAAATAGAAAGGAGTAATCTATAATTTGATTGAAACTTGGTTATTAGTATTTCTAATCATTTACATAAGAAATAAATTTATACATAATTTAGAGAAAAATAATATATACATATATCAACAGTATGATGTAAAATTAATATTTAAACATATTTCTATTATTCCTCCACTTTTGTTTCTATTATTTTATTTATTTCTTGAATATACAACATTTATAGGATGGCATTACTTTTTACAATACCAATACATAATTAAAACAGCAACATTATTGAGTTTTTTCCCATTGATTATTACATATAAGTTATTCGAGAATCCAAAATACATAAATAATGATTATCTATCTGTGTTAACTTCACCTATGACTATAGCAGGATGTTGTTTATTAATAGGAACATTCCTTAATAAATTGGCAATGTACTACAATGATAACCAAATGCCCACCTACCCATCAGTAACCTTTTGGGTAGGTTATATTAAACCAGACGGTTTTATAGATGGTGTGCATGTACTAGGAAATGCTTATTCTAATATGATTTTACTTTGTAATATATGGGATCTTGGATTCACGGTTTTAAGTCCAGGTGATGTGATAATTCGATTTTTCCCGCTTATCATTTTATTTTGTTCAATAAAAAAATCAAATGAAAAAAATTAATAAAATGATAAAATAATTGTTGACTAACATCTAACTCTGTGGTAATATATAAATAGAAATATTACATATAGAGAGGATGTTGGGCAAATGATGCAAAGTATTACTAATGCAGTATTAAATGGTTTGCTAGTGAGCATTCCAGAAGAATTTTTGTGGTTACTTACTGTTTTAATTTTTATGAAGAGATTTGATTTATTAGATAAATATATGTGGAAGCAAAACATAAAGTATTTATTTTTACCAATAATAACTACATCAATGATAATCAGTATATTAAGATACATAATTATTGTACCAAGAATATTTATGACTTTATCAGCAATATTAACAATGTATTTAGCAATAATATATATATTAAAAATACCAAAAAATAATCCACTTAAAGAAAAAATCTCTTATTTTAAAATATTATTTTATGTAATAGTAAGTTTTGCTATATTAATAATATTTGTAGAATCTTTATACTCACCTATTTTACTAGGAGTTATCAAAATATCTATTAAACAAATTAATGATATATGGTCAATGAATTTCTTACTATCAATACCTGCTAGATTAATAGATTTTATTATTATTGTCATTATATTATCCATACAAAATAGAAAAACATATATAAATATAGTTTATTCAATATTTTCTGAGAAAAAGATAAGTATAGCAATAATAAGTTTTATTAGTATATTAATAGTTTTTTGGATAATGTTAATAGATGTTTTCGGTAATTATAATATAATATCACAATTTGAATTAAGTCAGCAAATAATGTTAAATATATTGTTATTAATAGTACCAAGTATGTTATTAATATTAATGATTTATTTAATTATATTATTTATAGAGAAGATAAATAATATGCAAAAATCACATCAAAATATGTTTGATGACATATTAGATGATGATATAAATGATTATTAAGTAAAGGAGGTGAAATTCATGAAAAAATTTATGATTCTTGCTGGTTTGATTGCATTAGTAGGAACTACTTTTGGTAGTGTTATTAATTCTGCTGCTTGGTATCATCAACCCAAAACCCCTTCTATGTTCAAGTAATTGCTACATAGAGATTCTAAGTGAAGTGTTTACTTCCTTCACTTAGAATAAAAAAATAATATAATAAGTATTGTAATCTAAATAAAATTATGGTAACATATAAATGTAGTACATAATAGATATAAAATATATGGGAATGAGGAGTGATTTAAATGTTATTTGGTAAAAAAGAAAATAATACATCAATAGAATTAAATGAAACTAAACAAAAATTATCAGAAGCAATTTTAATTGCAAAAGGATATCGTACTACTAAAAAATTTGCAGAAGAGATGAAAATATATGATGTAGATAAAATTGATGATTTAATAAAAGGAAAATATAAAGAATTGCCTGATAGAAACTTATTAAGGAAAATTGCAAATAATAGTCAAGGTAGGATAAATTTTATACATTTTTATGAAATCTGCGGTTATAAAACTTCCGATCCAGAAGAAGACCGTAATTGGAAGAATTGGACACCAGAAAAAGGGAGTATTGTGAATGCAGATTTGGGCTTTACGGAAGATTCTATTCAAGGGGGTAAACGCCCAGTTTTAATTTTGGGTAATAACCTAGGATTAAAATACTCAGATATTTTATTTGGGATACCAATCTCTACTAAAAACAAAGGAAATGAAAAAATGCATGTTCCTGTAGGGAAAGAATATGGACTGGAAAAATTTTCCTATATTTTGTGCGAGCAGACAAGGGTAATGTCAAAGAGGAGGTTCTTTTATGATGGTACTATTTGGAAAATAGGTACTTTAGACGAAGAGAAATTGCAACAAGTTTACAACATATTAGAATTTCAATTAGGGATCAAAGATTTAAATTTTGATACTCGTAGGGCATATGAAATGATTACAAATATTAAAATACTTAGAAAGAATATTAAGGTAAAAGAATCAAAAGATTTGATTAAGTTATTCAATGAAAAATTGGCTGAATTTAAGGAATATTGTAAAAATTATAATATTAATTATGAAGATGTTGTGAATGAATATAAAAGAGACAATAATTATGCTGTTCAAGCAATCTAATTAATAAACCACTTTAACAAAAACAAAAAAGGAGAGTGTACCAAAAAATGATCAATCAAAAACAATTAGAATACCTATGTAAAAAGTATAAAATTAAGTATCAATTTTTCGAAAATACAGACATAGCAATTATCGACACTGGTTTAGATATTTGGCAAATCAAGCATGTAGGCAATAGAGACAGACCATATTGCCTCATGCACAAAAATAAAATAAGACAAACTAAGAAATTTCATGTGCAAGGTTGGAAAAGAACATTAAGTCATGCACTTGATAGTTTACTATCTCACAAAAATGTCTTTATAAATCATTCTAAAATACATAAACAAAATAATATTATAAATAAGAGAGGAGTAAAATAACATTATAAATAAATACATAAGATACCTATTAACATTCCGATATATCAAATTATTTTCTTATTGGAGTGCAAGATACCTACACAATAAAATAAAAGAATATCATAATAAAGAACATGATACAGGTAAATATATTAAATACAACAGATACACCTACTATTACGGATTTCAAATAATCATTGGAGGCATTAACAAATTCCTACTCTTAATCACACTAGGTATCCTACTAAACATCCTTCCATATTTCCTATTAACAACACTATCATTCGTATCATTGCGTATATGGACAGGAGGTTTGCATTTTTCATATACCAAATGCACTTACATATCCCTCTTATCATTCACAATTTTCGCATTATTAGCAAAATACATCTACATGCCAACCATACCAACTATATTAATATTCTTAATTGTCTTAATTTTAATACTGTTATACGCACCAGTACCACATCCCAACAGACCAATAAAAAATAACGAAAAAGTTAAATTTAAGATAATTTCAATTATCTCATTATTAATATTACTTCTGGTTATTTTATGTGTAAATAATATTATTATTTGTAATTCTATAGTGTTTGGAATATCATTGGCAGGTATAATTATGTTACCTATTGTAAACAAACTGAAATAGTTGTTAACGCAGGTATATAAAAAGTCGAAAATTGTCGCTAGGTAATTGTTGTCTATATGTGAAATTTTATGTAAAATAATATTATTAACAAAAATTAAAATAATGCTTGTTCTTTTGTTGTCAATGTATTATAATAGGACGAACAGGTGTTCTATAAATAACATTAATATTAAGGAGGAGATTATTACGACTAGAGAAAAGATGGTACACATTATTAAAGATCAGGAAGGAAACTTTGTTGCGAGAAATTTTGCTTTTACACTTACGAATGAAGGATGGTTGTATAGTTATTTTACAGGCATAGCTACAGGACTTAGTTATTATAAGAATAATGATGTTGGCCTAGAAACGGCAACAAAAGAATTAAAACAACTACAAGATATAAATAATAAATATAGGTTTGGAAAAGTATTTTCTCTTGAATTAATCGATTATAATTCAATTAAAATGGGTGAATTTATTATTGAAGAAGTATTTAAAGGCATACATAGTGGAAGTAATAAAAAAATAGTTAATTTATAAAAAATAAAAATTAAAAATAATGTTTATTGTTATTGACTTCCGGTTATATTTATATTATAATAATATATAATGCCGGAAGGAGTTGATGTAACATGCTTAAAGAGCAACAAAATAATTTAATTTTTAAACTTAAGGGTGTAATTAAAGAAATAGGATATATGAATGATGTTAAGCAGGACGTAGTGGCACAATTTAAATCAAGAAATCTTAATGGGTTAAGAGCAGCTTGGGTGTTATCTGAGAATCTTGATTTAAATACTCTTACTGATTCTGAACAGGATATTCGTTTCCTATTTCTTTTCACCTTGGGGTTAAACAGAGCGTTAAAGGATAAAGATATTGGGATATCTATTAATGTTGAAAATTATTTTACAGAATTAGAATGTAAGCAATGGTTATATTATAGAGAGGAAAAAGAAGATAAAGATATATTTCCTCTTATTATTGAAAATGTACAAAAAATATCAAATAAATTATGGCAAGGAGTTATGTCAGTACAACAGTTGGAAGAAATTAATAGAATGAATGTTATTCTATATAATTTTTCTACTCAACGTGATCCTATCGTAACAGCTTTTGGTGAAAGAATAAATATTGATAAAAATAAAATTAATGAAATAAAAGAAAGAATGCTAAATAATGAACAATATCCTGACCCTATTATTTTAAATATTCTTAATGATGGTGAATCTAAAGTAACATATAATGAGAAGAATAATACTCTTATTATTCATGAAGGAAGTAAAATTAATATTGTAGATGGTTTTCACCGAAAAACTGCATCCAGTTTGGTATTGGAAATAAACCCAAGTA
>Ga0209728_1000681_pt1 | contig 24890 bp, 66 predicted proteins | sample RifGroD1_FD_183997 | JGI IMG/M metagenome (GOLD analysis project Ga0209728, IMG submission 183997) | Groundwater microbial communities from Rifle, Colorado, USA - Groundwater D1 (SPAdes) (version 2) | ecosystem: Environmental > Aquatic > Deep subsurface > Groundwater | place: Rifle, Colorado... | reverse complement strand
TCGAATTAGATATGAACTTTATGATATGCGAGTCCTAGAGGATCTAATTTTAGCCGAAGCACATGAAAGATTTAGCAAAATGGCAAAAGCATTAATTCTTCATAGACCAAATTGGTTTATTAAGTAAACTCCCAATAAAGGATGGATTTATAGGATATGAATTATTCAGTAGAAATTAAATTCGAAAAAGAAAAACATTGTTTAAGATGTCCGTTAAGAGACAATAATTCAGATTGTTGCAGTATGCAAGTAGAACAAGAGCAATATATTGAATTTGAAAATTGGGAAGAACAAATGAAGAATTGTCCTTTAAGAGACGTTTCGGAAGAGTTTGGTGAAAATGTGTTTCTTGTGGTAAGTATACTGATGAAGTTAATGTAAAAGTTTGCAGTAAATGTGCTAGTGAATACAAATTTTAAAACTATCAAAATACTATTTCATATCCTAATTGAAAAATCTAATTTATCGGCTCTAAGGAGCAGAAAGAGGTTAAAACAATGAGTAAATTAAGAGTGTGGCACATTCCCCAAGTTGGTCATAATGCAACGTTATATGTACCAGTTGAGACAGCAGAAGAGGGTAAAAAGGTTATGGATATTTTAGCTTGTTATGATTTGTTTCAGTTAGAAAATAGAATTAAACCTGACTATTCTAATGCATCTGGCCTTCAGGCATTTAATGAAGAAGAAAAGGAATGGGAAGATTGGATTATTGAGACAGAAGACAATTATTTTGATAATGTTGACGAGTTTTTTGAAGAAGATGAAAAGATGAAAACATTTGATAAAGAATTATTTGGGCAACTTAAAAAGTAATTAAAAATCATTTGAATGGAGTGAATATAACCTTGATTAAAAGTAAAAGTTGTGAAAAATGTGTTTGCTCTAGTACAAATTGCAAGCAGAAAATTAGGAATACGTGGTGTGAACCTTGTAAACTATGTGATAATTATCAGATAATTGCTAAATTAGAATGTACAGAAAAGCATATGATAAAATGACTCAAATAAAAGCACGATTTCATACCTATTTTGTAGTGAAAGGAAGATGTTGAATGGCAAAATGGAATTATAAACTCGAAGAAGAAGGACTTAAATTACGAGAATTAACGTTTACATCAAAAGAGGCAGAAACAATTGAACAAATTGAGGTATGCTGTAGATCATTATTGAAACAATTAACCAATAAAGATAAGGAATATCATGAAGATAAAATTGAAGACTTATTAAATTTAATCGCAGGAGAAGCAGATACTATTAGAAATAATCCAGATGAAATTACTAAGGAATGGGATTTTAAAGATATAGAAGAACTAGTTAATTCGAGACTATCTGAGTTTTATGATATTTGCGACGATTGCAAATGTTGGGTGCAAACATAAAGGATGGAAGGAGTAAAGACAATGGATTATACAACTTATGGTTATGAAAACAAACATGCTTGTTACAAAAGTATAGCCGAAGATTATGGTATAAATATTTCGTTTGTTTACAGTATTGCATCAAGATATAGTGAAGAATATCCAGATATTTTCGATATAAAGGATGCGATTGAAAGACGTTTAGGAATACAGAGAATGGAAGAGGAATAAAAATGAAACATCTATATGATATTGGTCAAAGAATCCAAATATTAAATAAAGAAATTAGCAAACTACAATCAGAAATTATTGGTATCTTAGAATATCAACAAAGTCAGGGATTAAGACCTAATAAATATTGCGATGCCATTACGGGAAGAGAAATAAGGATAGCTGTAATTGAGGGAGAAATTAGGGGTTTAAAATGGGTAGTAGATGAAATTAAGGAGGAAATTAATTGTGGATAAGAATTATTTATTAACTTATCAGAAGGGGACTTGTCAATCTTATGCATGGTTCGATACAGAAGAAGAACTAGACGATTTTGTAGATAAATATGATGTTGATGTAATTGAAATTTTTAAGATTAATGATATTGAAGCATTAATTTGATTTAAAGGAGCGAACTAACAATGGATATCTCTAAAATGTCTGCACAAGAATTGCAAGAGTTAAGTAAACAAGTAGAAAATCAACAAAAACTATTAAAAGAAGAGGAATTAAATAAACGCAAAGATGTTGCAAAAGCTAAAATTCAAAAGTTAAGAGAACAGAAAGATTTGATTTTAAATTTAATCAATCATGGCAGAACTTCTTGTAGTGATTCAAATGTTTGCAATGGGTATGGCTCTGCTGATTATGGTGCTAGGTGTACAAAATGTCATTTGATTGAGATATTTGATAAGGAATGGGATGATGGTGAGTGGGAAGTTGATTTTGATGTTACTATTACTAAGGTACAATAATAACAGGGACTTTATGGTAATTAAACATATAGGAGGAGCAATGTAAAATGGAAGATAAAATTGACAAATTAGAATATCAAATATCACAACTCAAAAAGCAACTAAATAATGTTCATATTGCATATAGGGAAAAAGAATATGAATGTAAACAATATCAAGAATTAGTTAGTGCTGTAAATGCTGTTCAAGATAAAGAACATGAATATTGGGCGTGGCAACCAGACGAGAATAATCATTTAGAGTCTTTAATTTGTCCTGTAGTTATACCTGCTGAGTGGTTAAGAAATATGCTTGATGAAGTCCATATGAAAGGGATGGCAGACGCTTATAAATTAAGAGATGAATTCAAGCATCATAATTAATGCAATCAAAGACTCATTTCAAATGGTGGAAGGAGGATGACATCTAATGAAATTTTATAACTTTGAACAAAAGAAACCTAAAAACAATAAAAACATTTTAATTCAATTTAAAGAATATGGATGGGGAATTAGTTGTTCTCTTAATACTGGTTGTGCGAAATTCATAAATGATAAGTGTATTATGTTCCCTACTATTTTAGAGATAGAAATGTCTTTAGATAGAATTGTAAGATGGAGTTATATTTAATGTCATAAATAGTTTAGAAAGGGATGATAAAATGTCTCAATGTTTAAGATGTGGACATTGCTGTAAAGGCTACTTATGTTTTGTTCCAAAATACAAATTAAGTAACTTATCTCCTGATTTTCTGGAAACTGTAGATGAAGATAGTTTAGATGATTATATCAATGAAAACATTGAAGATCAAGGATCTATTTGTAAATGGCTAACTGTAGATGAGCAAGGACTACATAGTTGTTCTGCTTATGAGAGAAGGTCTAGCATGTGTAGAGATCATAATTCTTTGATTGGAATATGTCGAATTGGTCTGTCATATTGGAATAGTAAAGAAAATATTCCCGAAGAAATTAAAAATATGTTAGGAGGATATTAAATGGAATTAGTTAAAGATAAATATGGCGTAGATTGTTTTGCAATTAAAGTTAATCAGGTAAGCGATATTGGCAAGCAATGTGGTGTAGAAATAACTAATTATTTAGCAAGTGAATATGGTAATGATCATTATTTATTAAGAAATAAAGGAGTATTTGGTTGCATTGTACTGAAAGAAAGTTGTACTATATTATAATTTAAGAAAGAAGGTAAAATAAATGAAATTAATCGACATTGCAAACAAAATTGACAAATCTCAAAAGAATGAATCATATGTGGATATAGAAGATTTTAGTTCTGAATTTGATTTTGAGTTCGGATTCAATTTACAGCAAGATAGGATTAAATGTTATTGGATTGGCAATTGGTATTGTACAGATTCTTATGTTGGTTATAGAATGTATTTTTTAGATGATGAACCTGTAGCGGTTTCTACTCAAGGTGGGAGAAAGTCTAATGAAGAATTTGAATGGTTTAGCAAGGAATTAGCATTGAAGGTTAAAAACTATCTAGTTTCTCTTATGTCGGAGGAATTGCATATTAAACTATGTGATATTAACGATGACATTGGGGATAGTTTTAAGATTAACTTTAATGAAGAAATATTAAACCCTAATAAAGCAATTTATAATGGTGAACCAATTGAAATATTGGAACAAATCAAAGATAAAAATAATTGGGGAATTGGAACAGAATTAAGAATTAAACTCCTTAGTGGTGAAGAGAAAATTGTAGACATTAAAGAAATAGATTTTAAGTTCAATTTGGCATAAAATGAATTAAGAGAGGAGAAAAACTAATGAAAGAAATTAAATTAAAGTCTGCTAACTTTATATATTTAATATTTGGATTAATATCTTTGGGAATTCTAGTTTATATAATTAGCACAATAATTAATATGTTGTTCAATGATAAATTTAAATACGAAATGATTATATTTATTATTCCACTTCTTTTTCTAAGTGCAATATCATTTGTTTTGTTAAAAGCGTTTTATAATCGCAAAGAGTTTTCAGTGTACATTCTAGAAAAGAAAATTATTGACTATAGTATTTTATATAATTCTTATGTAGAAATAGAATCAGATAAAGATTGGTTGTTTTTGATTAAAAAAGAAGATATGGAATATTTTATTGATGTTGTTTGGAGATATTAGGTCAAAGATATATAAGTCATTGCCAATGTTTGATTGAAATACTTATTTGAAGGGAGATGCTAAAATGATAGATTATTTAGAAGCGAGAAAGTTAATTGAAGAGGGATTTGAAATACAGGCAATTGAAAGACATTGTGGTAGCGATAATTTTGTTTCATATTATCATATCAAAAACAATAAATTTTTTGAAGAATGGAATAGGATTACACCTTGGGGAAATGACGGGAAAAGTAGTTCTAGTAGTGATAATGTTAGTGGGAAAATATTAAATCTTATAACTAATGATGGCAGAGAATATTATGCTCATAAATTGAATTAACAATTTGAAAGGAAGTTATATCAATTATGAAACAAAAAATTCAATATCAATGTGAAATATGTTATAAATTATATTGTACGGAAGATCAAGCAAGGGACTGTGAAAATCAAGGAATGGAAAAACCTTTAGTAGAATTAGGACAGACTATTTTATTTAAAAATGAAATGTGTTTAGGGGAGAGGAAAGATATCTATGTTACATTTAAAAAAATGATTATATGTGAAATTAAACCTGTTGATTTTAGTCATTCGTTAAGTTATGGATTAGGATACGAAGGAATAAGTTTAATTCAGCATCATGTTTATGGGAATCGTAAATTTAAAGAATTGTGTACAATTGTAAGTCCTACTGATAAATTAATAAAAACAACAGAACTTGGATGGATGTTTTTAGAGAAATATGAAGAATATATAAAAATTAAAAACAAATATTATTAGAATATAGAATATACATTCACAATGGTTAAATATCTGTGATAGATAAATCAGAAAGGATGATAAAAATGACTAAAGAAGAATATCTTCAAGAAATTGACATTATCTATACTCAATTCAAAAACAGCAATAAATCAGAATGGGATCATGAAGTTTTAGCAACTAAACTTATGTGGTTAACTATGGACTATAAAGAGGGAACTAAAAACAACATGTGGAAGGATGAATTATAACCCAATGAAAACTCTATCAAAAACTTTAAAATCCCTCAGAGAACAAAACAATCTAACTCAAAGAGAATTAGCTAATCTATCTGGTTGTAGCAATGCTGAAATATCAAGGATTGAGTCAGGCATAAGATTCAATCCTTCACCATTAATTTTAAGGGAATTAGCAATACACTTGAAAGTATCTTATATTGAGTTAATGAAAACTGCAGGATATTTGACAAATGATGATTTGGAAGAGTATTATTTATTGTGGAGTTAGAGAGGGGTAAAATACAATGTCATTACCAGAAGCAACTTTAAATTGTCCTATATGTGATAGTTCTGAACATACTTTGTTTCCTATCTTGGAAGGAAATTATAGTGGAATATATACATGCTCAACTTGTAGTCAAATATTATGGAAAAATCGAAACGATCTAAACTATAAAATACAAAAATATAGATGGAATAAAAAATTGCAGGATTACATTCTAATTGATTAGGAGGAGTAAAAATATGTATACACCAGAATGGATAGGTAAAAAAGTTAAATTTAAAGTATTATGGGATGAAGATGATTTATTGTTTATACCTTATATTAATAAGGATGAAATATATGAAGGAATAATAATTAAAGAAAAGCATGGTTGTAAAAATTGCATAGAGTATATAAGAAAAACTCCTGATGGAGATATTATAGATTATGCCGATTTAGCTGAAGTTGAGTTTATGGAATACTATCAATTTTTATATGAATATAATTAAAAAATTGGAAAGAAGGTATTTTAAGATGAGTTATGATATTAATTTAGTTAATAGTAATGAAGAGGAAATATATGACGATAATTATACTTATAACGTTGCTAGTATGTTTAGAGATGCAATTGGTGGTGATGGGTTATACGAGTTATATGGAAAATCAGCGACAGATTGTTTGCCTTTACTAAAAGATTCAATTGTAAAAATGAAAAATAATCCAAAACACTATGAGGATATGAATCCTGAAAATGGATGGGGGAGATTACAAAGGGGCATTAAAAGTTTTAGAGAGATTATATTCTGCATGTGTTGAAAATCAAGATAGTAAAGTTATTATTTCTTAGTAAAATTAAACTAAAAGGAAGTGTAAAATGAGTTTTTCTGAATGGGATTTATTAAAGTTAGATATAAAAAATATAGAACATATTACAAATCCTACTATTGAAATGGAATTATTTGTTATTAAAGAAAATGGAGATAATATTCAATACATAAAAAATCCTAGTAGAGAGGTTCAAATAATCAGTCTTAAATATAAAAGAGCACAATCAATTCAATTTATTGAAAATCCTAGTGAAGAACTTCAGTTAATTGCAGTAAAAGAATATTCTCCTAATATTGCATTCATTAAAGATCCTTTGCCAAATATACAGTTACTTGCGGTAACTGATTATAGTTGGAATATTAGAAATATCAAAAATCCAATTAAAGAGGCACAATTATTGGCTGTTAAAATAGACGGATTAGTTATAAAATGGATTATAGATCCAGATAAAGATGTTCAAATGGCAGCAATTAAACAAAATACTAGAAGTATTCGTTACATTAAAAATATTGATATAGATATTTAAAATAAAAAAATTTCAAGATTAATTAATTATTAAAAAATCAAGCTACCCCTACTTTTCTGGGCATACCAAATCCATTAAAAATTGCATTTGATTCGGAGGTTAAATTAATGGCATATAATAAATGTGAGTATTGTTATTATAAATATTGTTGGCTTAAAAATGACAGTGGAAAATGTCCTAAAGATAAATCATGAAAATTAAAGTAATTCGCAATTGCAAATCATGTTTATATCATTACATGAAAGACCTTGAAGACGATCAATGTTATGAAGAAGGTGGTTGTCTTCAGTTCTCTCCAATTGGATTAAGATTAGAAGATGTTGAAGTAATATAGAAACCATGTCAGATAAACCCAAACATTCGCTTGAAATATTTTATGATATGTGATACACTAAATACAGAAATAAATTTATCAGGAGGTACATAAAAATGGCATCAACCGCAAGAGAAAATCATATTGCTCAAATAAACTCCTTACTCATAAAACATGGTGCAACGCTAGACAGATGGGGTATGTATCACATTGGAAAATATAAGTTTGATACTCGTAAAGTTAATCTTAAAATTACCGTAAACGATTTGAAAATTGTATCAACTTCAATGAGTAAATTAACTTTAGAAGAATTTGAGAAAAGGCTAAAAATTTATGTTGCAAGGGAGAATGAATCAAAGTGAGCAGATACAACAAACTTCTTCAAGAAGTAATTCTAGAGGCCAAACAACTAAACATTCCAATATCCTCAAACATTGATCCTAATGTAATCATTAACACTAGAGCAAAAAGATTTGGAAGATGCTCAAGAAGAGCGAATAAATTTTTAATTGAACTATCTTCAATCTTTGATAAATCAGAAGATAAAATGGCAAAACAAACTTTGGCTCATGAGATATTACATACCGCGAACGATTGTATGAACCATCAAGCATTATGGAAATCTTACGCAAGCAAAATGAACAGAGCATATGATTCTATACGAGAAACAAATAAGTTTATTAGAGAAGCAAAATGAATTTTTACTTTCAAAAATTAAAGAATTGAATATTGAACTTTATGAACAATTAACAGAAGAGAATGGAGAGGACGACAACAATGAAACAACTAACAAAACGTGAAAAGATCATCAAGATATTACTCGAATGGAAGGAAGATGATAAATAAATGTATCCATTATACTTTATCCCAAAACGAGTAATCCAAGAATATCAACAAAAAATCCATGATGGTAAATCCCTAACCACTCCAATTATTAAACGTAAAATTAGTGCAATGATTTATGCTACAAAATATTGCAGAGTTAATCTAGGAAACAATAAATATCAACATAGATTCGGTCACTGTAAAATGATTGTTGAAGAAAATAATTTAACTGTATCAAAAGTTGAATATACTATTGTTGGAAATGTTAATGGAAGTGATGGTAAATTTTATAATAGAATATGTAAGAAATATTATGGTTTGAATGATAAGCATACTGAATTTGCAGAGACTTGTAGAAATAGAATTATTGAAGGAGTATGTTAAAAATGAAAAAGTTATTTGTTTTATCAATTATCTTAGTTGTTACTTTAACTGGATGTGGTACAAGTAAAGGTGATGATGCATTAGGAAATAAATTTACGATTAAAAGTATTACCAAAGGAGATGGTTTAAATGCAGATGTTTATGTTTTAGTAGATAAGAAATCTGGAGTAAATTATTACTACATAAATGCAGGTTATGGAAAGTCATTATGCCCTATCTACGATAAAGAAGGTAAAGTTGTAATTGATAAAGTTGAGCAAGAGTAGTCCTATGTAATGTTGATTTCCTAGTATTTAAAATAAAAGGAGTTTGATTAATTATGTTTTATGTTTACAATATTTGTATGAAAAATGGTAAAGAGTATAAAACAGAACTTACTATAAAATTGGATGAGTTAATTAAAGAACTTATGCCAAAAGATCCATACGAAATAAAAATATTTAATCTTAATATATTTGATGGGAATGGGCAAGGCACAGCCATAATTGGTAGCGAAGTATCAAGTATTGAATATTTTGTTAAGCCTTAGACCTAATTCTTGGGATTAAGGAAGAAAGGAGGACAACCAATAATGTTAACAGAACATGATTCTGAATTATTAAGCAAAAATAAACCACATAAATGTAATGATTATACTATCTATTTTAGTCTTTCAAGAGGTTGGGAGTTATATAATATTTATAATGATTTGGTGATGAGATATATTAGTTATTGTCCATTTTGTGGTGAAAAGTTAGATAAATAATTTAATTAGAAAGGAGAATTAATTATGGATAAATGGGAATTAATTGATTTTGAGTGTGTTACTAGAGCAGAGGGAATGATGGACGATTATGAAATGTATACTTTAAAGAAAGGAGAAAACATTAAAATAGTTAATGATTATACTTTTAATAAGATAAAAAGATTAGGTTTAATAATGGTAAGTTAAAACAGCAATTTTAATTGAGGAAGGTATGATAATATGAATATAGTATTTTTAGACATTGATGGAGTATTAAACACTCATAATTATTTAGTAAAGCAAGTAGAACAGGATGGCATCAATTCATATCAAGCTCAGTTTAATTTCTGTCCTGATTCTCTTAAAAATCTAAAACAAATTGTGGAAGAAACCGATGCAAAAATAATTATATCTTCAACGTGGAGAATATCTTTTAAATGTGCTTACGATGATCCTCATAGAAAGTTTTGGAAAGCAATAATGAAAAACTTAGCATCGATTGGAATACATAAGCGAGTTATAGGAATAACTCCATCATTAAATGATACAAGAATTAGAGGAGAAGAAATAAAATCTTGGTTAAGTAATAATCAAGTAGATAACTTTGTGATTATTGATGATGATTCTGATATGGCAGATTTAATGAGTCATTTAGCAAAATGTAATTGGTCAGATGGAATAACTAAAGAGGTTAAGGATAAAGCAATTAATATATTGAACGGAGAAGATATTAAATGATATATCAATTAAAAGCATATTATGGTGCATTAGTAAATGGGAAGGTTGTATATTCTGCTGAATTAACTTTTGATGATTGCACAAAACTATTAACTGAACCTTTAGACAGTAATTCGCTTAAAGATCATATAACTAATAAAATTATTGCCGATGGGTTCAATCCTAAATATTTTACTTTCGGTTGGTTTACTAAAGAGCAATACGAGAATAAAATTGAATCAAAAGTTGATGAAGAAATAGAAGTGAAAAGGTAATCAATGATTAGTTTGAATTTATTTTAGAAAAGGAGAATAACTTATGAAAGATTTATTCGGCAAAGGAAGTCTAGGATATTGGTTGGGTGGATTTGCAATGATTTTACCTTTGCTTACTTTAATTATAGCAGTACCGTCAGTTAATTATTATTCAGTATTGGTCATTTGGGTAATCAGTCAAGTTTCATTTTTACAAAGTATTAAATTATTAACACAAAAATATGAAAAAAGAATTAAAGAATTAGAAGGAGAATAAAACAAAATGAAAATCACACAAACATTAGAAGTTTCTAAACAAGAGAAGAATATTATCTATAATGCATTGGAAGCATATATTAAATACCTCACAGAATTGCTATCAGACAGCCTAGAAGGTAGTTGTAAGACTTCAATCAGCGAAACCTTAACACAGACCAATAGATTAATTTCTGAAATGGAATTGAGCATGTAATAAGCAGAAAGAAGGAATTATTAAATGGATAATATTATGAAAATATTTGACGCTCAAGACAAAGAAGAAATGAAAAATGCTTTTATTGAAATTATTAAAGAACATTTTAAAACAGAATTAGAGGACATGGGAGTATATCTATTTGATCCAAATGAAATAGAGGAAAAGATTAATGATGCATTTTCAGAAGTTGTAAAAGAAATCAAGATTGAGTTTAAAGAGAAATTAAGAGAACAAATGGCTGTATTTTATGATAAGAAGGTACAGAAGATAATTAATGGGATTAAATAAGGGAGGAATGAGAAAGGAGTTGTAATATCATGTTTATTTTTGATAGTATTGAAGATGATGGGTGTAAACTTTATTATTCTAAAGACCATAAGTATTCAGTAATTGAAAGGCCAGATGGCGTATTTTTAACTTATAAATTTAATGAAAAAGAAGATTTATACGATTGGTTGGAAGATAAAAGTTGTTCGTTAAAAGAATGTGAAGAAGTTATTAAGATGATGGGATAAAATCCTACATTTAAGTTATTTTTTATAAAGGAGAAGTGTAAATATGCATGTAGGCAAAGGGTGCCATATAGCTGATAAGTGGATACCTAATAATCTAACAACCGAATTATATGATATTAATAATAAAGAAATTAAAACTTCAAATAGGGTAAAATTGCGAGGATGTACATCAGGCAATGCTATTGTTGGTTTATGTGATAGTGGATTTGTTATATTTTTTGGTAGTAAAAATGGTTCAGTTATGTGGCATCTTGATAAAAAATTAATTGCGGAACATCACGTTGAAGTAGAAATATAAATGAAAGGATGAAATAATATGTATGAATGTTATGATATAGAAACTAATCAATGTGATGGTAGTTGTCAAGGATGCTCAGACTGTCCTATGGCTCAAGGATTCAATTTAAGCAGGAGAATGATGAAAACATATATCAAATATCGTGAAAAAGAACATAAAGAAATGGAAGAATTTATGGAGGAAATTCTTAATGATCCTGAATTCATGAATGAACTTAAAGAAACAATGAGTGGATTTAGAAAAAGTTGGATTAATCCTACGACTATGACAGAAGAACAAAAAGAAAAGGATAGAGAACAGTTAAGTAAATGTACAAAAGAAGATTTTAGAGATTGTATACCATTTGGAGAACCAGTAAGACACATGAATATATGCGAAGAATGCAATAAAGATATGATTCCAGATAGTTCATATTATGCTTCTGATGGCGAAGAAACTTTTTGTTATTCTGACAGGGAAGGTATAAGAACTGTTTGTAAAGATTGTTATGTTAGTTTAATGACAGGAGACTATTCATCTATGAATTAACACTTAAAATAAAATCCAACGTTTAAGGGATAAAATATAAGGAGGAATAAGCAACAATGAGAGAAGGACAAAGAGGAAAATTCATAGGTAATGAGGATTATGATGGTGATCTAATGGGAGGAGAATTATTTACAATTACAGAATTAATTGAATATTTTCCTGAAGAAAAGAGTTGGGTATTTAAAATGGAGTTAGATACTGGTGGTGGAGAATGTTTATTAAGTGATATGGTTGAAATGTTTACTGAAGCAGATGATTTAATGACATTGAAAAATTTGATTAATAAGTATCCAGAGCAAGCAAATCAATATTTAGGATTAAGGAGGAATAAGTAATGTACACTAGTAGTTTAGATTTTTGGTATAATAAAGATAGAACATATTCATTCTCATTAATATGTAATTGCGGTGCTACAATAAATGGTGTTATATTAAATGGAAGTAAAAGTGATAAACTACATTGTGATTGTGGATTAGTATGGGAAGTAAATAAACCTTATGTGGAGGAAGAATAATTTGCATAAATACTTTAAAGAATTAGATAAATCAGATAATATCACAGGATTTTGTAGTATTAGTTATAAGAAAAATGAAAAGTTATGGGAGTATTTTTCTAAGGTATATAAAGCAGTTGAAATTACTGAAAAGGAATATGACAGATTGAGGAGGGAATTAAATAATGAGTGATAAAATAATCCAAAAACTATTAGAATTAAAAACTGATTTCGAAAAAGAGAAATATATTAATCAAGAATCATTCAATAGGTTATTTTCTTTTATGGTTAAACTTGAAGAGGACAATGACAATCTTGAAAAACAATTATCCTATGCTTTAAAAACTGGTGGAGAATATTTGGAAACTAATATGATACATAGGTGTGTGAATTAGTTTAAATAATATAAAAAATAAAAATTGAAAGAAGGAAATTATTATGAGTAATTCAGAAATTATTAAATGTGACCTGTGTGATTATCAATTCAAAGTATTTGCAAGACAAGAGGAAGAACTCCATGATAGAGAATATTATCCAGTAACAAACTACTATCCTTTACCTGAAGAAAATGCTCATCTTGTTAGAAATTACATATGTGATACTTGCTATAATGATATTGGAAATGTTGTGAAACAAAGTCTTATTCAAGCAGGAGAGGAGTATTTAAATGAAGTAGAAAATAGAAAAACTAAGAAATTAACTGAATATCTAAAATATCTTCAAGAAATAGATAAAGAATATCAAGAAGTTAAAATATACTGTGATAAACTTAAATCTATTAATAGTATTCTTGAATTAGATAAGCAAACAATTAAAGATTTATCATCTATGTTTTCTAATAAATATCCACATTCTGATGGTACTTATTATTTAGAACATGCACTGGATATTGAGAAAATAACTAAACATAATATGAAAGAAATTGGTGATTGGGAGAAGGAATATAATATTGAAATTAGTGAATATCCAGATGAGTATGGATCTTGGGATGTAGTTAGTAAAGAAGAATTTAAGAATGTTTTGTTGGATAGTGAGGTTGAAAATATGAATACTAGAAAAATTGTTCAACTTGTTAATAGTATTTAGGGGAGGAAAAGGTTATTTTTATGACAGATCAAAACAAATTAAACTTCAAAGAAAAATATCAAAACTTAAAAGATTATTATCAACATAATCCAGTAGCATTTATCGAGGACACATGCCCAAATATTAAACTTTATCCATTTCAGAAGACATTATTAAATACAATGATGTCAAAACAAGAAGATTTTTATTATATAAATCCTTATATGGCACAGAAAAGATGGCTGGCTAATATGAGATTAGAATTAATGAAAGTAATGGGAATGGATTTCACAGTATTAAGTCCTAGTGGTAGAGATGATTATGAAAAAGGTGTGTTAGTTAAGAATGTAAAGAGTGAGAAAGGAAAGGATTAAATATATGAAATTATTTATATTAGTTTACCGCATCAAAGATAAAATGTTCCAAACAATTAATAATAGTCATGACCTTGAGAATAATTTAACAATGATTAACAACACAGATGATTCAGAGATAATATCAATTGAAACTATTAGATAGTCAAAACAATTCAAATCTTTATTTTAATTGACGGAAAGGAGTAAATTTTATGAATAAAGAAGAAAGATTCCATAACTTTGTTGAAGAATTAACGAAGTTAAGTTATAAATATGATATTGTTATCGAAACTGTTAAAGGGGTTACTATTTTAGATGAAGACGTTATGACCCATATTCATTATGGAAAAGATTATGCTAATGGAAATTTAATTCCCTATTATTGGAGTGATGAAGACAAATAATTTAAAATTTACAATTGATTGGATTTAGATTTTGCTAAATTAATAAATAAAATTGTTTGCATTATAATTAGTAATGTGGTATAATTTATATGTAGGATTATTTGTAAAACAAAAGGAGCGTAATAATTATGAATAAGCGACTATACATCAACTATGAGTTAAATCAAGAGATTCCAGAGAAAATTAGCAAAGACATAAACGTATATACCAGTGAAATTGGTTTTATCATCGTAAAATCAGAATACAAAAAGAAATTTGAAAAGAAATATGATATCCCATTAACAAATTTCTCAGAATGGTTTACTGATAAATATAGCCAAACTCATATAATCAGTGAATTAATTTATGAAATAGTGGAATCTGAACCACTTTTAGAATCTGCACAAAAAGGTAATGTTTTAAATGTTAATTTAATTCCTACAATGATTAAATCAACTCTCGATAAATTATCAATTTTGCCAGATGATAAAATTATTGAGTATATTTTAAATTACAAATTGGAAGAAATTTTAAAAATTGTCATAAAACCATTTGTAATGAGCGAAGTTATGAAAAACTATCAAGATCGTCTTAGAGATTTAGAAAAGCAGTATCGTAGTGATTGGGTTAAACAAATCACAGATGTTTAAGGTATTATTACGAGATTATTTCAAGGAGGTGATACATATGAATGAATCAACATTAAAATTCAAGGATGTAAATTTACCAAAAGAAATAATTAGAGAATTAATAAAATTACTTGAATTAAAGCAAGAAGATGTTAAGAAATGCAAAATAACTGGTATAGATGAATATTTATTTGGTAAAATTGATGGATTAAATATTGCTATTAGAGAACTTGAAAAGTTTTTGAAATTGTAAAATGGAGGTGAATAAATATGCGTGAATCAATGTTTGAATGCCCAAGTTGCCATGATTGCTACACTGCTGAACAGTGGAATGAACATAATAGATTAGCAATTGCAACATTTGGAATAACTCCTATGCCAGAAGCAACTGAAGAAGAAGGAAATACTCTTGATCGTCCTTCTTGTGGAGAAAGAAATTGTTGTGAAGATATGGAACAGTATTAATAATATTAAAGGAGTGATATACATAATGAAAATTGAATTAACAAGAGAACAAATGGAATCAATCAAAAAAGAATCAGCATTAATTGTAGACAATGAAGAATGGGAATATGTAGAACAAGATGGTGAAGAAACTGAAGATGAACATGGAAGATATTATTCTCACATTTATATGAGAATGTCTGATAGAAAATGTTTTAGGATAAATCTGTTTTACATAAGATACGGTTATAAGGATTATGGGTTCGAAAGTGATTCACAGGAGAATGTGGCCTATGAAGTTGAGAAGAAAGAGATTGTTAAGTATGAGTGGAGGTATGTTAAATGAAAATTGTAGCAACTAGTAATTATAGTCTGGATGATTACAGTGAATATACCATAGCGGAAGGATTAAATAGTTATTATGGTAAACTGATTTGTGATTTTCTACAAAGCAAAGTTACAGATGGTGATGATGTTTGGCCTGTATTAAAGGAAGATGATTATGTACCGTTTGTGTGGGAGCCTTGAATTTAAGAATTATACAAATATATAAATAAAAATGCTTGACATAAGTTTGATGTTTATGTTATAATTATATGTGGTATAAATATAGGTGAGAGGAGTTAGGTATGAGCAAGAAATTAATTGAAATTGTGTATGGGTTTACTTAGGTAAGAAATAAAATTATCGATCAAACAAATAAACAAATGGAGGTTCTTCTAACAATGTCAACAATAAATTACGATATCAACAAGAAATACATATTTCTATATAATCTAACTCAAGCTGAATTCTATTTTAGTAAAGGTATAACGCCACTAAAGGTAGGTAAGGGAACTAAAGGAGATACTTTTGTGCAATTCCTCAATTCAAATGCAGTACAAGACGCTTTTGACGAATGGTGCAATCGTTGGAGACCTATGGTTTAACAATTAAGATTTTTGCAATTACGATCTGAATTTCTTACCTGATGTGATAAAAGAGAGGAATAGTGAATAAATAAATAATGATAATAAATCCAGAGAAAGAGGTAATTGTTAAGGCAATTAATGATCTGTACATATTAAATAGATGGCAATATCTTATATTAAATAATGAGGGTAAGTATAGTACAAAGCAACATTATAAATATCCAATTGAAGGAGTAAAAAACAGTAAAGTTTTATCCGATTGGATGGTTTATCATCATATTAATGGAAAACATACTTTAGGAGTTTTCGCAGGAAAACCAAATAGTGTAGAATCAAGTAAATTTATCACTTTTGATGTAGACATAAGAGATAAACAACTAGCAGAACATACAGTATATAAAATAGTTCATATTCTTCAGGATATCGGTATTGAGGATGATTATTATCATATTAGTTTATCCGGCAATAAGGGATACCATATTGATATGTTTTTTGATACTCCAATTGAAGTGAATTTACTTAAACAGTTTTATAAATACGTCTTGACTGAATCAGACTTGCTAGACATTGATTATGGGGAAGTTGAATTTAGGCCAACACTGACGCAAGGAGTTAAAATACCTTTAGGAATAAATTTTAAAAATCCAAATACATTAACTAATCAGTGTTTCTTTTGTGAATATGGAAAAAGTTTAAACCCAATTATAGATCCATTATACATAACAAAAATAAAAAAGATGGATAATATATTATTCAGATTAATACTTGATAAAATATTAGAAATTGAAGAGGAAGATATTGGCAATCAAAATATAATAGACTACATAAAAACTAAAGAAGCTCATAAATCATTACCAATCTACAAACAAAATGTTGACAAAGATATTACTATAGAAGCAATTGAAGACCTAATAGAAAAAGGTTTAACCAGAACAGGTATGAGATGGAATGCCCTTAAAAAGATAGCAAAATACTATAAACATCTCGAAGCAACAAAGGAGGATTGCAAGGAATGGATCACTGAATGGATGAATCAGCAGGATAAAACAACTTATTCTACTAAATGGGAACAGGTTATTAAGGATATAAATAGTATTGTGGATTATACATATAGTCATAATTGTTCTTTGGTTGTTGAAAATAGAAATGTACAAATTACATATTATGAAATTAAAGAGGTTTTAAAAGCAAAGAGTAAAAATGAAAAGCTAGTATTATACTCAATGCTTATCCATAGCAAAAGATATGCTAAAAGGTCTGGTATATTTTATTTTCCTTTTAGTTTAATAGAACAAGCAACAAATTTAACCAGCAAGACGATTAGAAAAATAATTAATTGGTTAGAAGAGAATAAGTTTATTGAGGTAGTTTCTAGGAATACTCCAATAGAACATAAATTTATGAAAGAGTCTAATAAATATAAGGTTACTTTAAATATTATTAGTGTTGCTGATAATAAAGAAGGTGAAAATAAATGTTTTGAATATAATGAAGGAGATAATTATATAGAATCATTTAATAATTGTTTATTGAGTTGGTTTGATAATAGAGATATTAAACAATTATGTGGTAGAAGACACTATGAAGAGTTAATAAGATATAAAGATAACTTAAACAATACTAACACTGGTAATGGTGAGGAGTTAGGTAACGTGGTTAACGAGGAACCCCAACGGTAGTATATAAATAATATATTATAAGTAATCCTGACACTTCCAAAATATGGTTACTTTAATGAAGAAGGAGGTTGTTTTCATAGCAACAAGTGGAATTTATAAAATAGAGAATGTAAAAAATGGGAAAGTTTATATAGGTCAAAGTGGAGATATAGATATAAGACTCAGAGGACATAAAAACACGTTAAAAAATAATAAGCATTTCAATCGATATCTACAAAGGGCTTGGAATAAGCATGGTGAAGAAAATTTTACATTTGAGACATTAGAAGAATGTAATGCCGACATCATAAACGACAGAGAGGTTTATTGGATCAATTTATACGATAGTTGCAACAATATTAATGGATATAATATCGACTATGGAGGAACAAAAAATGCAATGTCTGACGAACATAAATTAAACATGAGTATTGCCAAAAATGGAGTACATAATAAAACACCACCAATTTATATTACATATTTAGAAATTGAAGAAATTTTAAAACAACCAAGTAAAAATAAAAAGATATTATTGTTTGCCATGTTAGTTTATAGTAAAAGGTACGCAGATAATAATGGAATATTTTATATGTCATATAAACAAATGATAGATGCCACTGGGATAAAGGAAAGAAAGACATTTACAACTATTGTTAATAGATTTGATAGAATGGGAATTGTTAAGAGAATTTCAAAAGACACAAATATAACTAATAGTTATAAAATAATATTTGATGTAATCTTAAGTGATAAAACATTTCTTATTAATGAAGATGATAATTGTAGAGAAATATTTCATAAATGCTTACTAGAATGGTTTAGTATTAAAGATATCAAAAAGCTGTGTGGAAAAAGACATTATTTTGAAATAAGCAAGTTTAAATAGGGAATTTCGGGAAAACAAAAATATGGGAATTCCCTATAATAAGGAGGTGAATATAAATGATGTATGCAGAAAATTATCAGATTGGTAAACAATTTAAGAATATATTCACTAATCAAGTTTGGGAAGTTATAAGGTTTGATGAAATATTAATGTTTGCGAAACAAGGATGTAGAGATTTATCATATTCATTAAATGATGATTATTTTGAGGAAGTATAAAACAAAAAGGAGCGTAATAAACAAATGAAATTAAAATTCATAGGAACAGGTTCAGCCTTCAATACTAAACTAGGCAATACAAGTGCATACATAAAAGAAAACAATACATTATTACTTCTTGATTGTGGAGAATTAACTTTTGATAGAATTCTATCTCTAAATCTATTATCAGATGTTAATGAAGTCCATATTGCTGTAACTCATACTCATCCAGATCACATTGGTAGTCTAGGGAGTTTAATATTCTATTGTTATTTCATTAAGAAAATTAAACCAACATTCCATGCGGCCAACAGTGATTTTATTGAATTGCTTGAGATTATAGGAGTTACAGAAGAACATTGTGAATTTGATAATTGTGCTTTTGATCCTACTGCAGTAATAGATAGTTTAGATTTAGGCTTATATTTTATGGAGAATAATCACGTTAAAGAACTTATGACATTTGGTATATTATTAGTTAAAAATCCTTCATTAGAAGAACATGAATATATTATTTATTACAGTGGAGACAGTTGTAATATAGAAGATAATATTTTAGAAGCGTTTGTGAGTGGTAAGATTAATTATCTATATCAAGATACTTGCAAAGCAGATTATGACGGAAATGTTCATTTGTCACTAAGAAAACTTACAGAACTGATTCCTGAAGAGTTGAGAAAGAATGTTTATATTATGCATACTGATGAAGGATTTAATTTTGATAAAGCAAAGGAATTAGGATTTAATATTGCTGAAATTGAAGGAGGATTAAATAAATGACTACAGACATAAACAAAATATACCAATCTAAAAGTTATCAAAATCGTAAAGAATTTATTGAAAGTTTAGTGGAAGATATTGATATTCCTTTGAAAAAAGCATTAGATATTTTAGACAATAAACATTTTGATAGGTTGGTTTGGTTATTGAGTCATGAGATTGATGAGAAAGTGGAGGAGATAAATAATGTTTAATAAAGACAAAGTGCAAACAAAAGAGCAAATGGATAAAAATATTGATGAGTTTATTAAATTTGTTAATTCACCAGAAGAAGTTGCAAAACGAGCGCAACAATATATAGACAATCTACCATTGGTTATTGAATATGTAAGAGAAAACCCTAAAAAATGTAATGTTCAGCATTTACAACGTAAATTTCAAATACCTTATATTGTATCTGCTAGAATTATGGATACTATGGAAAAGGATGGAATGATTGGCCCGTGGACAGGAGTTATAAATAGAGAGGTGTTTTTGAAATAAGATGAACATTAAAATTAAGTCTCAAGAATCTCAATCAATTTATAGATTAAAAAGAAAGTTCTTGTATAAAAAATATCAAGTTAGTTTTTATATGGATTATATAGAATATATGATGAAAATTGGAAGACTTGCATTAGTAAAATCTGTATCAGTAAAAGATGGTGATTATTGGTGTAAGGATGATGATAAAAAATTTCCTATTGGAATTATGGTTAAAAGTATTTCAGTAAATAGGGGAGTGGTTAGATTGATTAGAGTATTTTGTTTTAGATATTCGTTTGATATTGGATGGTTATTTGATAAGTAATACCCTATAGAATGTATGTTTTAACCTAAAATTATTGAAAGAAGTGATGCTTAATGAATGGATTGTAATATATTTACAAATATAAAATAAATAAACAAATAAATAATAGAAAGAGGTAAATAATATATTGAATAAGTTAAAAGTGTTTGAAGGATTTGCAGGAATTGGTGCGGTTAGCAAAGCAATGGAGAGATTAAATATTCCCCACGAATTGGTAGGATTTTCAGAGATTGATAAATATGCAATTAAGTCATTTGGGTTAATACATAATATAGATGAAAATATTAATTATGGCGATGTCTGTCTGATAGATGAGACAAAACTTCCAGATTTTGATTTATATACATTTGGCAGCCCGTGTCAAGATTTCAGTGTCGCAGGTAAACAAAAAGGTGCTACATGGACTTGTAAGGATTGTAAGAATGAATATAACCCTTTAGATGTTCATTATAGCAAAAGAAATACTTGCCCAGAGTGTAATAGCGAAAATATTAGCAAAACAAGATCATCATTGGTAGTTGAAGCATTACGAATTATTAAATACAAGAGACCTAAATATTTACTCATGGAGAATGTTAAAGGACTTGTGGGAAAACAATTTAAACCTAGTTTTGATAAGATTATAGCAGAGTTACAAGAATACGATTATAATACATATTGGAAAGTTTTAAATGCAAAAGATTATGGTATTCCACAGAATAGAGAAAGAGTCTTTGTAATTAGCGTTAGGAAAGATATTGACAAGGGAGATTTCAATTTTCCTGAAGGATTTGATAATGGAGTTAGATTGAGGGATTTACTAGAATCTGAAGTGGATGAAAAATATTACATAAGTCAAGATAAAACAGAAAAACTATTAGAGCAATTAAAAGACAAGCAGATTTCTAATGGAACTATGCTTGATTTATCTCAATCAAAAAGAGAAGGTGTTCCAAGAGTATATAATGATATAAGTTGTACTTTGACAAGTAGAGATTATAAAGAACCAAGATGTATATTAGAAGATGTATGTATTAATACCAAGATGCAAGATTTACAAATTAGGGAGGATGGATTAGCTTGCACTCTAACTTCTTCGATGTATAAAGAACCTCTTAAAGTTGTAGAAATTAGACCGTGTATAACTCCTGATAGAATTGAAAAGAGACAGAACGGCAGACGATTTAAAGAAAATGACGAACCTGCATTTACGATTAATACACAAGATAAGCATGGAATACTAATGGTAGGAATGTTAGATATTAAAGGTAATGAACAAATTAGAAGAGTTTATAATCCAGAAGGATTAAGTCCAACATTAAATACAATGAGAGGAGGTAATCGGCAACCTAAAATAATTGAATCGAATGAATTAGTCCAAGTTGGAATGTTAGAAGGAAAGGGATTTGAAACTAGGCGTAGAGTATATTCTCCTGAAGGATTGTCTCCTACATTGCATGGGATAGGAAGTGGAGGGAATACAGAACCAAAGATTTTAGAAACTAAGAAATTGGGAAATTTAAATCCGTCTGGTAATGGTATGAATGGAAATGTATATGATTCAAATGGGTTATGTCCCACATTAACAACAAATAAAGGTGAAGGTATTAAAATAGGCATTGATAATACTAACTCTTTGCAATTTGTTGGAGGTATAGATACAACAGATAAATGGATTTATAATGAAAAAGATTTTAGCAGGAATTATAAGGAAGGATATAGAGTTTATGATAGTGACGGAATTGCTTGTTGTCAAAAAACTAATGGAGGAGGGTTGGGTAGTAATACTGGATTATATTTAGAAAACACATATAGAATCAGAAAACTTACTCCTTTAGAGTGTTTTAGGTTGATGGGTTTCAATGACGAAGATTATTACATATTAAAAGATAATGGTATTTCAAATAGCCAAATATATAAGATGGCGGGAAATAGTATTGTAGTTAATGTTTTGGAAGAGATATTTAAAGAATTATTCAATAATAGAATACATAATAAGTAATAAATAATTTTATACAGTCTATTGATTTTTAGATTAATAGACTGTATAATTGGCGTAAGAAGCAAATCAAAAGGAGTGAGGTACATATGGTTTTTCATATTTATAAATATGAAGCAAAATGCAAGGACTGCCATGAACAATTTTTTAAACATGAAGATTTATGGACTCCTGATTGGTTCACAAAATGCCCTAAATGTGGAGATTGGAATTGCACACCGACAGGTAAACAAATTAAAATATATTAGGATAAAATTATATTTTTAATCTATGATAAAATTTAAGAAAGAGAGTGATATATAATGGCAAAATCAACAGGTATTATCAGAAGAATTGATGATCTAGGGAGAATAGTAATTCCAAAAGAGATTCGTAGAACTTTAAGACTTAGAGAAGGAGACCCTATGGAAATATTTACTCAGGATGGTGGAGTTCTATTTAAGAAATATTCTCCTTTAGGTGAGTTAAGTAATTTTGCTCAAAATTTTGTAGATTCTTTATTTGAAACAACTGGATACATTGCTTTAATTTGTGATAGGGATTATGTAATAGCGGTAGCAGGAATATCAAAGAAAGATTTTTTAAATAAACCAATCTGGGATTTTGCTAAATTAGCAATGGAAGAAAGACATACAAAAGTTGGTTATACAGAAATTGTAAAAGAGGAATTCAATTATCAATCTCAAGTGGTAACTCCAATAATCCATGAAGGTGATGTGATTGGTGTAGTAGGGTTAATATCAAAACAAGAAAATATGGAAACGCCAGAGCAAAAATTAGTTGAAATTGTTGCTAGAACTTTGGTAAAACATATGGAATGTTAGCAATAAAGTAGCTTAAAATGTCGCTTTTATATGAAAGGAGTTAGGAATAAAAATGGATAAAAAGTTTTTTGTAAAAGTAAGTGATATTAATGATGACAATATTATTCTGAGATTACTTGAATTTGGTTCTATAGATCATGTAACTAAACATACAAACATCTTTACCATGACTATGGATTCTAAAAACGAGGAAAATATTAAACTGTGCGAAGGAGTGTTAGGCGTAAGAGAAAGTCAATCAGGTAAATGGTTAAAAGGTTAAAATATCAGGAAATCTTACATTTATTTATATGAGAAAGGAATATAAATGAAGAAAATAGAATTTAACAATGGAAGTGTAATAGAGTGTATTAAATCATCAAATTCGATTAGAGGAAAAGTAAGAGAGTATATTAATTGGGAATGTAAAGATTGTGGTTGGCAATGGGTAGGAGATAATTCTGATGCATGGTGTCCTTATTGTGATGAGAATAATATCTTTTCACCTAGTCATATTATTGAAGATTAAGGAGTGAATTGCAATAAAAGAAATTAAACCATGTCCATTTTGTGGAGGTATAGGAGAAATTGTTGTTGAAGGTAAATGGTCTGTATGGGTAAATTGTCAATCATGTGGAGCAGAAGGAGCATGGATAGATGGAGATATTAAAAATGCTGAAGATATTGCTATTGATAAATGGAATTTGAGAGTATAATTAATTGAAGGAGTGAAAATTATGTTAGAAACTATTAATTGTTTAAAGGCAACTTGTGACCACTGTGGATGGATTGAGTCGATAAAAGATAGAAAAGAGTTATTAGAAAGAGGATGGGAAGAATTTAACAATAAAATATGGTGTGAAGATTGTTCGATGATGTTCAATGATTTAAAAGATGAACTTGAAGAGGAAGGATGTGTAATTTGTCTTATAAATGATGACTCCAGACGTTTAATTAAAGATGATGTATATCAAATCACTGAATTGATTTTCATAAGTTCTTATTCAGACGATAATGCGAAAAAGAATTTGGCAATTTATGTTGATACAGACAACGGAATGCAAGCTAGATTAAATAAAGGTGAATATTTGTTAGCATAAATGAATCGTTTTAACTTATTGTAAGGAGAGGTGATTAAATTATGCATTATATTGTCGTATATTATAAAGGTGCTGAATTAGTAAAAAAATTTGATTTTAATAATGACCTTGAAAAAGCCAAAACTTTTGCTACAGAAAACAAAATCATAGAAGCAGTCAAAGGAATCCGTATAGGAATATCCGCTGGAAATATTAACGAGAAATATCCTTGTGAAATTATGGAATAGAATCATACTTTTAATTGAATTAAAAAGAAGGAGAGTGTACATATGTCTATAAATTTAGTTCAGAATTTTGTTGTAGAAGTTGATTCTACAAAACTATTAAAGCAATATTTAGAATTGGCGTTGTCTA
>Ga0209728_1000679_pt1 | contig 24926 bp, 29 predicted proteins | sample RifGroD1_FD_183997 | JGI IMG/M metagenome (GOLD analysis project Ga0209728, IMG submission 183997) | Groundwater microbial communities from Rifle, Colorado, USA - Groundwater D1 (SPAdes) (version 2) | ecosystem: Environmental > Aquatic > Deep subsurface > Groundwater | place: Rifle, Colorado... | reverse complement strand
AAGATGCAGAACCTATAATATTAAAAATTTCAAGTTATGGCGGTTCAGTTTATGCAACTTTAAGTATTGTTTCTACTATTGAAACACTTAAAGATATGGGATATAGAATTATTGGTAAAGCATATGGAATAATTTTTTCTGGTGCTTTTAAAATTTTTATTTCTTGTTCAGAACGTATTTGTCAAAGACATACAAGATTTTTGTATCATCAGGTGCAATCTTATGAATTAGGGAATACATCAGTAGAACAATCTAAGAGAAAATTAAAAGATTTAGAGGAATTATGGCGTAGATGTCAAGATATAATATTAAAATATACCGATATTACTCAAAATAAATTAGATGAAATTACTAAACTTGACTTAGATGTTTCTCTTTGGCCTGAAGAAGCAATGATTTTTGGATGCGTTGATAAAATTCTATAAATAGGAGAAAAAATATAATATGACAAATAATAATAAATCAAATACAACTTTACAAGAACAAGAATTAACTTTATCCACTCCCCTATCTTCTAATACTTCCGAAGTAATTTTATTCTTCGAACCATTAGAAATATCTAGTGACAACTTAGTAGAAGATGATAATATTCAATTAGATAATAATGAATTTAAGTCAGGATTAAAAGATGCAAGTTATTATGCAGGTTTCTATACTGGGTTAATTAACAGTGGTCTTAGTATGGATGACAGTGTGACATTAATTCTAAATAAGATGAATGTTGATCATAGTTTACAAGTTACTAGTATGAATGCAAATGCTAGTATCGAATGCTCTAAAAACACTTTAATCTTAAAAGAAAAGGATATGTTGTAATCAATATATAATACTAATATAACATATCAATCAAAATAAATTTACATATTAAAAGGAGAAATTTAAATTATGCAATTAACAACCAAACATTATTATGACGATGAAACTTTTGAACACGTAGCATCAAAGTTCTATATTGACGGTGAAGAAGTGGATTTTGAAACTTATCAAGATTTTGTTAGTGGTTTGAGTGAATATAATAAAGATAAGATTGATGAATTAGATGAAAATCCTTATGAATATGATGATGATAATGCTGATTGTCAATGTCAATGTGAAACATGTAATGATTATGATAATTGTTGTGAAAGTGGTGAATGTAGTAAGGAAGAATGTTGTGGAGAGTGTGAAGACGAAGTAGTAGAAGAATTTGACTATGATGAATTATTAGAAGTATATACACAGAGAATTCAAGAAAGTCGCGGTAATAGGAGATTAGTTAAGGGAATCTTAGATGAATTTGCAGATATTTTTATTGAAGATTATGATGAAGATGAAATTGAAGATAAATGTGATGATTGTGAAGAAAGTAAGTGTCCTGGTTGTAGTGAATGCATAGACTGTGATGAAGAATGTGAGAATTATATTAGTTCTGAAGAAATTGAAGAATTAAAATTAATTGCTTATTTTACTGAAGAAGTATTAAAAAGAGATAATTGTCCACAGTGTATTTTTAATTTAATTGGTGACATTTATATTAAAGGTAAGGAAATTGGATGGGAGAATCATAAGAATTATATTCAAATGTGTAATGATGAATAAGTAATATAATATTAATGTAGATAAAGTTCATCCTTGATATTATTTTTTAAGGGTGAATTTTCTTGTGCATTAAATTATGCATAAAAGCAAGAATTTATTAAAATAAAAATGTGAGGTTGATTAGATTGAATGATAATTTATTTTTATTAAATACTAAAATTTTTCAAGAAGTAACAAGAAAATTAACATTTAAAGCATTGCTAAAATATATACAAGAAAATCATGTAATTGATATTAATATAATTATAACTTTATTAAATAATTGTATAGATGGTTCTCTTGAAGATATAAATAAATATAAAAAAGAATTAGATGAATTATTAAAATAAAAATATTATATAAGTTTATTTTAAGAAGTTAGGTATTTAGGGGAAGTAGCTATCCCCCTCTCTACGCAACCTAACTTCTTTTTTATTTTTAATTTAAAGGAAATGTGTAGAGAACAAAAAATAAAATTGCGTAGAAAGGTATTGGTGATAGATAATGTTAGTTAGTAAAACAGTTGAAATAAAATTAAATGGTAAAAAGATAAAACATTATGAAAGTTTAGGTTATCCATTACCTAAGAGAAAAACAAAAGATGGTATGCGTGTTCCTAAAAACACATTATTAGAAGTAAGAATAGAAGATGTTCCATTAAATAGTCATATAGATGTTATTGTACAATGTGATTATTGTGGTAAAAAATATCCAACTAGGTATGACGGATATAATGCAAGAAAACAAAATGATATTTCTTTTGATTGTTGTGATGAATGTAAGTCAATAAAAAATAAAGAATTAAATTTAATTAGATATGGAGTAGAAAATCAATTTCAAAGAAAAGATATTAAAATAAAAAATAAATTAATTTTATTAGATAAATATGGTGAAGATCATCCAATGAAAGTTCAATCAATTAAAGAAAAAGCAATGAAAACTATGTCTGATAATAATGGTATTGAATGTTCTAAACAACAAATATATTTACATAATTTATTAGGTGGTGAATTAAATTATGTTGATGATTATACTAAGGGGTACGCAATAGATATAGCATTTATAAATAATAAAATAGCTTTAGAATATTCAGGTGGAGGACATGATTTACAAGTTAAATTAGGCAATATTAATGAAAAAGAATTTAATAAAAAAGAAATTATTAGATATCAAATATTAAAAAGAAATGGTTGGAAACAAATATTTATTAAATCACCTTATGATTATTTACCTTCTGATAAAATTATATTAGAAGAATTTAATAATGCTTTAGAATGGCTTAAATCTAATGACAAAGGTCATTCACATTATAATATTAATATAGGTAATAAAATTAATGATGACAAATATGGTAAATTAAGAAAAATTACTGATAAAGATTTAAAAGTAAGTTAAATATAAGGAGTGTGGCGTTTATTCCTAGAGTAAAAAAAACTGTGGCAAGTACGCCACAACCTAAAAAAGAAAAAGTTATTTTTAAATGTGTTTGTTGTGGACAAGAAAAAAATCAAGATAAAGATTTTTATAAATCTAATTCAATAATTTTAAAAGCAAATAATCAACGGATGGTTGTATGCCGTCAATGTTGTATAGATTTGTACGAATATTTGGTTAAAAAATATGATGATTGTAAAATTGCACTATATTTTTTATGTAGATTACTTGATGTATATTTTGAATCAAGTTTATATTATAGTGCAGAACAACAAGCAAATAATAGTAATAGTAACATTGCACAGATATATTTTCAAAAAGTAAATTCATTGCCACAATATGGATCTCGAACATTTTCAGAATCAACTCCATTAGAATCAGATAAGAATACAAATATATTTGAGACTGAAATAAAATTAGATACAAATGAAGAAGACCAACGTAATAAAGAAGATGTAATTCGTATGGTTGGTTATGATCCATTTGAAAATGATAATCCAATGGATAAAAAATATTTATATAATACATTAGTTGATTTTCTTGACGAATCAACACTTGAAGATTCTTTTAAATTGCCTATAGTAATTGAAATAGTTAAAAGTTTTAATCAAATAGATAAACTTAATCAAGCATTAACATTAATGACTAATGATATAAGTAATGTTCAAAGTCAAGTTGGTGGAGTTAAGTCTTTATTTGAAACTAAAGATAAAATATATCGTGCTATTCTTGCTATGGCTAAAGATAATGGAATCTCAGTTAATCATGCAACTAATAAATCTAAAGGTGCAGGTACTTTATCTGGAATTATTAAACAACTTCAAGAAAAAGGTTTTATGGAAGTGGAAGTAAATCTTTTTGATATAGAAACTTGCGAAGGAATGAAACAGGTAGCAGATATTAGTAATAATAGTATTCTAAAACAATTACAATTTGATGAAAATGATTATACTTTTATGATTAATGAACAACGTAGTTTACTTCAAAATTTACAAAAGAAAAATATAGAATTAGAAGAAGAAAATAGATTATTAAAAATAAAAATTAGAGAAGGTGGCATAGTTAGTGAATAAAAAAACTATGTCACAAAGAAAAATAGACGGATATTTGAAACTTGCTGAAATAGTTAATTGGGGTAGAAAATTTCCCGTGCGTTTTGCGGAAAGATTTTTTGGATTAGATCTTCTTGATTTTCAAAAGTTTGTATTTTTAAAAAGTTGGTATACTCCTAATTGTGTTTGGTGTATGGGACGATCATCAGGGAAAACCACTCTTGGCTCTCCTTTTTTAATGGCAAAAAGTTTACTTATACCAAATTTTCAGGCTTATATTTTAGCTGGTTCAGGAAGCCAAAGTCAAGAAATGTTTTCAAAAATTGAAAAAATAGCAAAAAAAGAAATAGCATCTTTTACTGGTTTAACAGATGTTTTTCTAAATGAAACTGTAAAAAGTGCTTCTAATAAAGATGGTTTTACGCACAATCCAAGTTCTTTTGAATATAACCTTTATAACGGTAGTGCAGTAAATTCATTAAATGGGGCAATTAATAACATTCGTTCTAAACGCTCAAATTGCAATTTTTATGACGAAAGTGGTTTTGCTCCAGATGAATTATTTACTGCATCATTGCCATTTATTACTCAAAATAGTAGTTTTAGACTTGGTGGAGATATTGATGTATCAACATTTCCAAGACAATTTCCAAACCAAGCAATATTTGCATCTTCAGCATCAAGTACAGATACATTCTTTTTTAGAATATATAGAGAATATGCACAAAAAATGATGATTGGTGATTCTAATTATTTTGTAGCAGATATAAATTCTGACGTAGTAATAAATGCAACTTTTAATGGAAAATTATATCCAGTTCCATTACTTAGTCAACAAACAATAGATAATGCTATGCGTGAGAATTACGACAAGGGAATGAGGGAATACAAAAATATTTTTACTACGGAAGGCTCTGATAAGCAAATTATTAAAAGATCTGTACTTATTAGAAATTCTCAATTAAGAAAACCTATATTTGCTAATGATAGTAATAGAAAGTTTGCATTAGCATATGATCCTAGTAGATCTTATGACAATGCTATTACAATGGTTGGAGAGATTATATTCGATGATAATATTGGTTATAAAATGGAAATATGCAATGGTGTAAGTTTTGTTGATATTGCTAAGAAAAAGAAAACACCAATGAGAACACCAGAACAAGTAAATCATTTAAAACAAATGATTTTAGATTATAATGGTAAACAATCTGCTGATTATGAAAATATAGAAACTATCTGTATTGATGCAGGGAGTGGTGGTGGTGGTGTTAATATTGCAGATTATCTTATGGAAGATTGGAAAGATAATACTGGAATTAAACATAAAGGTTTAATTGATAAAATTGAATCATCAGATTATATTTCAAAATTTCCAAATGCGGTTGATAAAATTAAATTGCTTTCACCACAAAAATATAAAAAAATATTATTTGATGCACTTATTGAAATGTTAAATCTTGATTTAATAAGTTTTACTGAAGATTATGATATGAAAGGATTTTTAACTTTTGCCGATAGTGAAAAATCATATAAATTATCTTTTGATGAAGAATTAGCTTTAAAAAATATTGATTTAGCTAAAGAAGAGTTAGTTAACATGTATAGATATGATGGAACAAATGGTAATTATAGATATGATTTAAGGGATGATAGAGTAGGTAGATTATATGATGATAGAGCTTATTGTATAGCTATGCTTGCATGGTATTTATCAGAATTAAGAAGAAAACATATTACAGGGAAAAAGAAAAACACTAACATATCCCCCTCATCATATTTTGCAATAGCAAATAAATCATCTCGTGCAAGACGATAAACTAATAATATAATATTATACATTCAAAAATAAATATAATCAAAATAAACAGAAAGGAGGTTTTAAATGGACAATCAACAAAACCTCTCCCCCACCCTATTCTCATTAAAAAAATCATGGGAATCAGCAAAAAACTTTTCTCTATCAAGAATAGGTGGATTATTTACAAATAAACGTAGAAATTTAAAAAATGTAACAATTGATAAAATAAAATTATGGTTAGGCAATCCACAAAAATATCAAAATGAGATACTTGATTTATCAGATAATTTATATGCACCTGAAGGAATGTATAAAGTATTAGTTAATTTAACTACAAATATGGCTACATTAGATAATTATCTTCAACCTGATTTTTCTACAATGCAAAAATTAAAAGAAGAAATTGCTAATCAAACATCAAAAGAATTATCTGAAGAAGAATCACAAGAGATAATAAATAAACTTCTAAAGAATTTTAATAATGAGTTTTCTACTGTTAGAAAATATATTGATAGTATAGATATAAAAAAAACAGGACGTAGAATTATAGAAAGTTTAGTTAGATATGGTGCTTACTGTGGATTTGAAAAGAATGATGGTAATTTCCCTTATTTATGGGATTTGCCAATAAAATATGTTAGATTACGTTCAATAAAATCAGGACAATTTACTGTAGAATTTAACTTTAAATATTTTGAAGAATTATTAAGGGATAGTGAACTTTCTGAATTCGTATGGGAAGAAATATATCCTGATGAATTTAAGGTTTTGTATAATAAGTATAAAACTAATTCAGATAGATTAAGGTATCCAGAGTGGCAACCTCTATCTAGTGATAAAGTATGTTGTATTAAATTAGGTGGAGACAATGATACTTTCTTCTTGCCATTATATAGTCAATTATTTACTGAGTTATATTTGTTAAATGATTTAATTGATGAGGAGATTGAGAGTTCAAGGGACGATTCAATAAAACTCATTAATATTGAATTTCCACACGATAAAGAAACAGGAATTCCATTAGTAGAACCAGATATTGTGTCTCAATGGGTAAATGTTGTAGCTTCTGGGGTTTCTGATAAAGTTACTATAACTGGATCACCATATCCTCTACGTGAAATTCCATTTAGAAGCATACAAAATGAAAAAACTAATTTAGCTGAATTTGCTAAATCGATGGCATATATGCAAGCAGGAGCAAATCCTTTATTACTCGGAGGTTCAAGTACAAATTCATCTGTTGGTATAGCACAGAATTTAATTTATATCCAATCAATAGTTTTTAGCATGTTAGATAAAATACAGAGTTGGTTTAATTATAGAATTAGCAATGTAAACTTACGCAAAAAATATACATTTAAACTTAATATTTGGAAAACAACTTGGTATAATCAGCAAGAATTTTTTGACAGAGAATATAAATTAACTTCTATTGGAGGATCATTAAATATACTTACTAGCATCAATGGTCACAATACTAATGATTACAATGCTACTTTAGAATTTGAAAATTTAATTAAATCAAAAGGATTATGGGTTGCTCCTATTAGTATGAATCAAAATTCTGGTAGTCAAGATGACGAAGGAGGCCGTCCGTCAGTTGCAGATGGAGATTTAACTGATGGAGGCATTAAAGCGAGAGATGGAGAAACAAATAAAAGGTAATATAATTTAAAGGAAGTGTTTTTAATTTTGAAACCTTTTTATTGTTACAGTAATAGACTTAAGAAAGAATTATTAAATATAGGTGAAAGATATATTGCTAGAACATTAAATGAAAACACAAATAAATATTGTTGGGTATTTTTAAGGACTGAAACATTATGTGAATATCTTACAAAACGTAAACAAGGACTGGTTTAATTGCCAGTTCTTTTTTAATTTAAAATAATTTAAATTGGAGGATGATAATATTGGACAAAATTATTTGGACTGATGAAGAGATACAAATTTTAAAAGAAAAATATAAATATAATGATGTATTTGAATTATCATATATTTTAAAAAGAACTAGACAACAGATATGGGTAAAATTAAATAATCTTAATTTAAAATGCAAGAAAATTAATAGGACGGAATATCATAATTTAAATCAAGTATTTATAGATTATAAAAGATTATTAAATAATGAAATTAAAAAATTCAAAACAGATTATATTTTAGAATACGATATATTACTCTTTAAGTATTATTTAAGAATAAATAATATTAAAATAACAAAGGAATTTATATATAATATTTTCTTTTCAAAATTACTTAAAGATGCAAAATTATATAGTAGAATAAAGAAAAAATGGCATTCTTGTTTTGATTTTATTTCTAGATGCTTTCCTGAGATGAAACTTAAGGAATATAATTTTAATACTTTGCAGGTAAGAGAAGGATTTTGGAATAAAGATTATAATTGTTTTGATATGATAAGTAATGGTATTAATTCAGCAATTAATGATAAAGTAATTAATGATCCATCTGAAATTTTATTATTTGATTTAAAAACTATTTATAAATATTTTCATAAAAGCATGATATATTATCGTGGAATTGGAATTATAAAAGAATATTTGATTTATAAAAATATAAAAATTGAGAATATTAATTATATTGATAATATTAGATTTGATAGTAAAGAAGAAATATTATTATATAAATTTTTAAAAAATTATTATAATATAATAAAAAATGATAAGATATTATTTAATAATAAAAGTGGAAGATATAAACCAGATTTTTTTATATATTATAACGACATTATTATTATTCTAGAATATTTTGGTATGTATAAAAATGAATCAAAATATTTAATGTTTCAAAAATATAAGGAAAAGACTATTGATAAAATTAATTATTTTAACAGTTTAGATGGTTATTACTTTATAGACCTCTATCCTACAGATTTAAAGAATAATTTTGAAGGTATTAGAAATAAACTAATATCTTTTTTTATGTCTAATTTTAATATTGATTTAAAGGAGGCATTTGCTATTTGAAATTTATTCATTGTTTTTCAGAAGAACTAAAAAATAAATTGTTTCAAAATGGTTTTAAACTATTAGCTGAAACTAATGGTTTTTTTATTTTTGAAAACTCTCCTACTCTATTGTTTAATTTTAAACAAATAGATAAAAAACAATTTATTTTTAGTAATAAAATGATTTTTTAGAAAGGTGGTGAAAAATATTGAATACAGCAAAAGAATTACAACATTTATCTCTTGCTACTTCATATGAAATTGACAATAGTTTTGATTCTGATAAATTCATCAAAATGAGGCTTAGAGTCTGCCATGACCAGATAAATCCAAATCGAAGCGAATTTAATGTAGAAAATATGGAGAAAACAAAAGACTCTATTAAAAATATCCCAATTCTTGCCAATGTAATATTTGATGAAAATGATCAACCTCAGTTTGGTGGTCATGATATGGTAATAGAAGAAAGTAAGACAAACGAAGGAGAATATAAATTAATTTACAAAGAAACTCCCATAGGATTAGTACCTGAAAATTGTAATCATACTATTGAAAAATTCAATGATAAAAATTATGTATTTTGTGATGCATATATTTGGAAGGAGTATTCAAATTATGCACAAGATATTATAGAAAGAGATAATGAAATTAAATTATCAATGGAAATATTGATTGATTCATATTCTTATAATGCTAAAGATAAAGTTTATAATATCACAGATTATAGGTATCAAGGAATTACTTTTTTAAATAAAGATTTTGGTACTGGTATGGAAAATGCATTAGCAACTACTGGTATGTTTTCAGAAGGCAATTTCAAAGAAAAGTTTATTATTATGATGGAAGAGTTAAAAGACACTCTTACACAATATAATAATATAAATAATCCCATAGAAGAAGGAGGTAAAGTTTTGGACGAAAATATCAAAGAATTACTAGAAAAATTCAATTTTACAGTTGATAATGTACCATTTGATATTGAAGGTATGAGTTTTGAAGATTTAGAAATTAAATTGAATGAATTCAATACTGAAAATATTGAAGAAATTATTGAAGAAACTGTAATAGAAGAAGAAATTTCAGAACCAGAAAAATTCATTAAAACATTTGAACTTTCTCATTCTGAAATTAGATATGCATTATATAAATTATTGTCTCCTGTAGAATCAGAAGATAATGAATGGTATTTTATTGACCAAGTATATGATGGCAGATTTGAATATGAAAATTGGGAAGGCACAAAAATTTATCGTCAAGAATATAAAAAAGATGGAGACAATGTATCTTTTGAAGGTGAAAGAATTGAATTATTTCAAGAAAGACTTACCAAAGAAGAAAAAGATGCTTTAGATGCAATGAGAAGTAATTATTCTAAACTTCAGTCTGAATATGAAATAATTAAACCTGAATTAGAAGATTATAAAAATAAATATTCTGCTTTAAAATCAGAAAATGAAACACTTATTAATTCTAACGAAACTCTTACTCAATCTAATACTTCCCTATTGGAATTCAAATCTGAAATTACAAAGCAACAATTAGAAGCATTTGAATCTCAGCAAAAACAACTTAAAGCAGAATTAATTGAAAATTTCTCAAAAGTATTATCTGTTGAAGAAATTCAATCTATTCAAGATAAAGAAATTTCTATTGAAGATATGGAGAAAGAATTTAAACTTATGTATGCTTCTAAAGAATTATCTACAAAATTTTCTAAAACTAAAAAGAAAACTGAAACAGAGATTCCAATTTTTAATTTTTCTATTAAGAAAAAAGAAGATTGGACTTCATTAATACCTAAGTAATATAAAAAATAAATTAAATTTAAGGAGGAATTAACTTATGGCTAATGTTAATAACGTAGCAACAGGAAGATATGGTATTGTTAATTTAAGAAAAGTAGCAGGGGTTAAAACAGGTGAACACAACATTCAGTATGCTTTGAATGCAACTGATTTTGCTGCTACTGCTTGTCAAAATGGTTTCCTTTTAGAAGAAGAACATTATACTAAAACTCTTGGTTTACCTGCTAATAATACTGTAAGAGTTGGTTTAGTAGCATGTGTAGAAAAAATGTATGATGAAAGTGATATGTCTCTTGGTAATTTTAGGTTAAATTTAAATGAATTCTTGCCTAGAATTTATCGTTTAAAAATTGGTGATATGTTTGATACTAATAACTTTAAGTATGATGATGGTACTTATGCAGATTATGCTGCTATTGTTGCTACTATTACTGCTGGTACTCCTGTATATGGCTATGCAACTAGTACTGGACAAATTGGTTTGGTTGCTGTTCAAGATGCAAATGCTGTAATTGAATTACAAGCAACTAGAGTTGTAACTTTACCTGCTGGCGAACTTGGATTAATGTTTACCTGTACAAAATCTTAATAATATAAAATACAAATATAAATTTTAAAGGAGGAATAGTTAATATGGAAAGAAAATACTTTGAATTAGCAAAAGCTACATATAATAGAGAAGATTCAGTAGTTGATGGTGTTACATATACTTCTGCTGAAAGAAATGAAGCATTAAGAAATGCTTTTAAAGAATTAGTGCCTGATGGTAAAAATAGATATAAGAGTTTCAGAAATAACAAAAATGAAATTTTTGAATTAATCGAAGAAAATGTTGATGAAATTCTACCAAAAAGAGTTGATGATGCTTATGGTGGTTTTGTTGAGTATCAAATTTTAGATCAGGGACAAAAACCTAAATTTAAAACTAAGAAAGGTAAAAGAGGTTTACTTAACTTCATTACCAAAGTTGGTCTTGGTGGTGTAATTGAAAGAACTAGATTAGATGTTGATTACATTAATATGACTATGGAAGCATATGGCGGGGCCGTATATGTGGAATTCGAGCAATTTTTAGACGGCCACATAGACTGGACTGATTTAATTAATGCTATTGTAGATGGTATTATGGAAAAAATTAATATTCAAATTCAATCTACTTTAATTGCTTCGTTTACTGGTTTATCAGCTAATATGAAAGTACAAGCTAATGCTTTTATTCCTAGTCAAATGGGTCAATTGATTACTAATGTACAATCTTATGGTGATAATGTAGTTATTTTCTGTACTCCTACTTTTGCAGGTACTATTGAAGAGACTCCTGGTTTTATTAGCGATATGGATAAAACTGAACGTAGAGAATTTGGTAGAATTGGTAAATTTAGAGGTGCAAGTGTTGTTGTATTACCCAATGCTTTTGCTGATGATGGCAATACTACTAAGGTATTAAGTGATCAATATGCTATTATTGTTGCAACTAATGAAAGTAAGATTGTTAAAGTTGCATTTGAAGGTGATACTATTGTGAAAGAAACAGAGAATTCTGATGACAGTATAGAGTTCAAATCCTATAAAAAATTCGGTTTAACCATTGTTTATAGTAATTTTTACTGTATGTTTCGTAATACATCGCTCTAAGAATAATAATATATTTATTAAATTAAATAATAATATAAATGTATTAAAGGAGTGAAATAATAATCACTCCTTTAATTATTTATATATTTAATATTAATTAGAATAGATAACAAAATTAAAATAAAGGATGATTATTTTATGGCAAGAAAAGATATTAAATTAGATAATATTAATTATACAATCGATCCAGATGTAAAAGTTAGAATTATTAACAACTCCAATTCTAGAATTCATTGGATTCAATTAAATGGCAGACCTATTAATTTAATGAAAATTGCTGCCCCAGCTTCATTACCTTATGTAGAATTAGAAAACATGGCATACACTAGTGATTTAATTCAAACTGGAGATATTTATGTTCCAGATAAAAAAGTATTTGATTCATTAGGAATTTTAAATTTAAAACATGAGGATATAAAATTACATTCTGAATTAAAACGTATGTTAGCAAATTTAGAAGCAGAAGAATTAAAAGAAGAAATTTTAAAACTTCCAGATGGTAATAAAGAATTATTAGCTGAATTAGCAATTAGTGAATATAGCAATTTAAAAGGTTCTGTAATTGATACCATTGAAGATGAAACTAAAGTTAAAATTAGTCTTATAAAAGAAGATGAAAAAGCTAACAAAGAAAATCAAGATAAAAATAAAACTAAATGATAAAGGAGGTTTGATATATAGTGTCAACCTCTTACGACCTAATTTTTCAAAAATTTATGCACGAAATTGATGATTTTGATTTAACATCTTTGGATGAAGAAGATATGCTTATTGAAAATAAATTAACTTTATCTAAAGCTGTGACATTATTTAAAAAATGTAAACAATCTTTAATCAGAGATGATACTTCAGAATTATTTACAAACAATTTAAAAGAAGAAGAACAATGGATAATTGCTGATTATATGAGAAAAGTTTGGTTTGATGAAATAATAAATAATGGTAATTTATTAAAATTAAATCTTTCAGATAAAGATTTTAAATTATTTAGTCCTTCCGATAAACTTCAAGTATTGAGTAAATTAAAAACACAATATGACAGAGAATTAAAATTAAAAGTTAATGATTATTTGTATGATGGATATTTGTATTCTAATTTTTATAAGTCTGGTGGTTAATTTTTATATAAATATATCAAAGAAAGGAGATTGAAATATGAGCGATTTTAAATTTAGTAATATTTCTCAAGGTGAATTAGGTGTACTTGATGGAATTACAGTTACAACTGCTAAAATTAATTTATTAGTACAAGGTGTTGCATCAGGATATAAGATTGCAAGAGGAACAGCAACTATAGATGCTGCCAGTAAAGATATAGCAACTGGATTAACTACAATTGTTGGTGCAGTAGTATCATTAGTTGGAGATCCATCTATGACACACATGTATTCTTCTGTAACGGTGGGAGATCAAGCTGGAGCACCATCAGCAGGTAGTATTAGAATTAAATCATGGAAACCAACTGCTGCAAATGATGTAACTCCTATAGCAGCTACATCCACATTTGCCAATGTTGCATGGATTGCTATAGGAGTTTAATTACTATTATTGAAAAATTGAATTAAATATTATTAAATACAAATATAAATTTAAGGAGGAATATGAATATGGCTAATGTAACTGGATATGTAACTCTTTCTACTAATGCTGGGGTTGCAGAATTGAATACTGTAGTTAATTGTTATGAAATTAAACTTTTAATAAATGATGGAGCAGGTGATATTACTTTTAATATTGATAATGCTGTAGCAGATGGAAATACAATCACTCTTAAAGCAGGAGAAAGGTTAGAAAATTTCCCTGTTTTTGTTAATAAATTATATTACAAAACTGCTGCTAATCCAACTGCTTTTAGATTTATTGGTTTAAGAGAAAAAAGTTTTTAATATATTGCTAATATAATAAAGGGAGATATTTCACTCCCTTTATATAATTTTTAGAAATTTAAAGGAGTTGGTATTATAACTTGGTGGACTGACTATCAAGCAAGACGAGGAATAGATAGAAAAAGTTTATATGTAAACAATATGAAAAGTATAATATCAACTGAATTTAAAAATTCTACAAGTTATAATTTAGTAAAAATTAATGATGTTGATAGAAATGTTCGTATTGTTGAAGATAATTCTTTAATTAAAAATCCAAATAAGAAAAGATTATTATGTTATCCAAATGAGACTATTTATATTGGTAATATTATAAATTTTGATAGTTCTAAATGGATATGTACTGAAACAGATACTACTTCTCAGATAAATGATGTTGGATTGATTACTAGATGCAACAACACATTAAAATATTATGATCAAAACTCCGTTTTATATCAAATACCTTGTATTATTTCAAAATCACTTAATCTTAACACAGAAGAAAATAAATATATTGAAACTGTTGATAATTCATTTCTTTTAATTGTATCAAATACATTAATAACACAACAAATTAAAGTTAATGATATTTATAATTTAGGAAAATATAATTATCAAATTTCAAGTGTTCCAGACGATATTTCAAGTATTGGATTGTTAATTTTTAAAATGAAGTATAGTGAGGTTAGTCAGGAAGAACATGTTTATACTCTTACAATATTGAATGGCAATTTAGTAGATATTCAAGAATCTACTACTCTACAGTTAAATTGTAATGTTTATAATAACAATAATTTAATTTCCCCTACTCCTTCATTAACTTTTGCAAGTAGTAATACTGGAATTTGTACGGTTAATTCTAATGGATTAGTTACAGCAACAAGTAATATTGGTAGTTGTAATATTACTGCTAAATTAACATCTGATAATACTGTATTGGATACTATTACTGTAAATGTGATTGAAGTACCTCAAGATAATATAACTTATGAATTGTTAGGTAATGCAGATATTATTAAAAATTATTCTCAGAATTATATTGCAAAAAAATATAACAATGGAATTTTAGTTGAAGGAGCAGAATTTACTTTTAGCATTATTCCAGGTACTACACCTATAAATGCTTATACTTTGAATATTATTGATGCAGATCAATGTAGTATTACTGCTAATTTAGTAACTTATAATATTATGTTAAAAGCAACTGACAATAGCAATGGTAAATTTATTGAGAAGAGTATTAGATTGAAAAATTTATTTTAATTTTTAGGTAGTTAATGTAAAGGTAGTGATTTAATTGGGTCAATTTAGCAGTTTAACAGATTATAAAAATAATATTATTTATAAATTAATTACCAATGAAAATTTACTTAAAGCGTTAGTAATTAATTCTAAAGATTTCTTAAATTATAATTTACCAAATGATTTTATTCCTTCTAGTTTAATATATTCGCAAATATTTCCTTATCAATATACTATAAATATTCAAGATAACCCATTAAATTATATAACAATGTCATTTGGCAATTATAAGTATATTAATAATTCATTTAAGTCTGGATTATTAAATATTTATATTTTTTCACATAGTTCATTAATTGAAACAGAATATGGTCTTCGATATGATTACATGCTTGATCAAATTGATTCCATGTTTAATAAAAAGAAAGATGTTGGTGATTTTAGTTTAGAACTTTATTCTGGTGGTGATTTTAAAATTAATGATGACTATTTTGGTTGTGTAATTTCTTATAAGTTCATTGATTTTTCCAATAGGTTGTGATTAATATGATCTTAAAAGATGATTTAGAATTACTGTTATTAAGTGGATTACCAATATCTATAGACATTGGTAATTTATATCCAATAAAATTAAAAGATATAGTTAAATTAAGATATAGTAAATATAATTATTATATTTCTTTGTTATTAATTGATAAATCAAATTTACAAAATGAAGAAGATGATTTAAGTAAAGTTAGTAATTTTGATATTATATTTCATAGTTGTTTAAATTATGAACAATTTAGAATAAATTATTGTGAAATGCTAGAATTATTTTTTAAAAAACCTATTAAATTAGGAAAATATTTTTTTTATTTTGATGATAATAACAATAATATAATTTGTAAGGATAATTTTGATAATATTATTAGTTTATTAAAAGAGATAAATTGTATGATAAATAAAGAAGATATTGAATTTAATCCAGCAAATGAGAAAGCAAAAGAAATTGCCGAAAGAATTAAAAAAGCTAGAGAAAAAATAAATAAAATAAAATCAAAAAGTGGTGAAAATTTAAGTTTGGGTGATTTAATATCTGCTTTTGCTTTTTATAATAAAAATACTGATTTAAATAGTATTTTTGAAATGACTATTTATCAGTTTAATAACCAATTTCAACGTATGCAATTAGTTAATAACTATGAGATTAGTATTCAAAGTTTATTACATGGTGCAGATCCTAAAAAAGTTGAAATTAAAAATTTTATAACTAAATTATAATAAGGAGGAATTAATTATGGCAAGATTTGGTACTAGAGAAATATCTAATGTTGTTTTTAAAGAAATTGCTACTGGTAAACCTGTACTTTATTTAGAAAGTCTCAAGACATCATCTACCGAGATAACTGCCGATGCCAGTTATGCCCGTGGAGGTGCTGGGAATCCCAAGCGATTAATGTGGGAGAGTAATAAAGAAGTAATGTATAAAATGCAAGATAGTCTGATATCACCAGAATCTTTGGCAATGTTAGCAGGTACTACAGTTACTACTAAAGTTGTCAAAGTACATAAAAAAGAAGTATTAACTTTAAATAGTTCTAAAGAAGTTACTACTACGGAAACTCCTGCTGTTGCAACAGCAACACCTTTATTTGTATTTTTAACTGTAAATGGTGATGATATTGGTATTGCAATACCTTCAAATGCAACTAATGGTTATCAACTTGCCTCAAAAACACTTACTTTTGCTGGTACTGTACTTTCTCATGAATTAATTGCAGGAGATAAAGTAATAGTAGATTATTATTATGATTCTGCTGCAACTGCAAAAGAAATTGTAATTGAATCTGGTAAATTTGCAGGTTATTATAAAATTGAGGCAGATACTCTTTGGAGGAGAGAAACAGACGGTGTTGATTTACCTGCAAGGTTTACTATGCCAAAAATTAAGATTGCAAGTTCATTTACCATCGAAAATGCTTCTGAGGGCGAACCTTCTGTATTTGATTTTAATTGCGAAGCATTTCCAAACTCTTCTAACCAAATGGTTATTATTGATATTATAGAATAACAATAAAGGAAGTGAATTATTATGGTAGATATAAAGAAAGGTAAATTTCTTATTTTTGAAAAACATGATGAAATTATATATATTCTAGTTAATGGTCAAGTAATGGTTGCTGATGGAGATGTTATAAATATAAAAGGTGATTTTATAGAATCAGAATATATAATTGATGAAATTGGTAATTATATATTTAATTTTAATGCGTTAGGAACTAATAAATTAGAAGATAATATTATAGTAAAAAAATAGAAATTAAGAAATAATTATTGACAAAATACTAATATAATTGTATAATACATTTAGGGATAGATAAGTGTGATCAACTTATGACAAAGGGGATATTTCCTGAATCCCCTTCCCTATTTTAATAACCTTCAGGATAATAAAATTCTACAGGAGGAATGATCATGTTAATATTACCTCAATATGTTAATATAAAATGCAGACCAAATAATAAAAAGTTCTTAGAACCAAAGGGTTATAATTGGAAGTATAATGAAATAATCGTAATAGATGTTCTTGATTTAAGAGAAAATGCAAAAATTTATGTTGAAGTAACATGTGATTATTGTGGTAAAAAATTTTCTCAAAGTTATAATAAACATATAACTCAAAATATAAATGGTATAATACATAAAGACTGTTGTAAAGAATGTAAAGGTAAAAAAATTAAAGAAAGTAATTTAATTAAATATAATGTTAATAATGTTGCAAAATTACAATCATCTAAAGATAAAATGAAACAAACTAATTTAAATAAGTATGGAGTAGAACATAATTCTCAAATAGAAAATGTTAAACAAAAAAAGATAGAAACATCTTTATCTAATTGGGGAAAAGAATTTTATTTTCAAACTGATGATTATATAGAAAAATCCAAGCAATATTATAATGATAATTTTGGTGTAGATTATCCTTTACAAACTGATAAAATACGAGGTAAGAGTATTAAAACATGGTTAGTAAAATATGGTACAGATAATCCAAGTAAAAATAAAGAAGTTAAAAATAAAATTTTACAAACTTTTCGTAATAAATTTGGTTGTGACAATCCTATGCAAGTCGAAGAAATAAAATTAAAGTCTGTAGAAAAAAGTATTGCCTCTTTATGTAAAAATGGCAGCACTCCAACGAGTAGACAACAAATATATTTACATAATTTATTAGGTGGTGAATTAAATTTTGCCACAAAAATATCATTATTAGATATTGCATTTCTAGATGAAAAAATCTATATAGAATATGATGGTGGAGGGCATGGTTTAAGAGTAATTTTTGGTAAAATGACACAAGAAGAATTTGATAAAAAAGAAATAAGAAGATATTATTATTTTAAAAATAAAGACTGGAAAATGGTTAGATTAATTTCTAAAAATGATTTATTACCTTTAGATGATAAAATTGTAGAAATAATTAATTTAGCAAAAAATTATTTAAATACAGGTCATTCTTGGATTATATTCGATATAGATAATAGTAAAATAATTTGTTCTGAGTTTAAAGAAAAACATGATTATGGAAAATTAAGATGTATAACTAAAAAAGATATAGAAAAATAACAAATAGTCTAGTTAATAGACTATTTTTTTATTTTTTGCTTAATATTCTAATAAATACAATAAGATCATTCAACAAATCAAATAGCCTTTTCTATAACCTTATATCCAAACAAAAACAATAAAGAAGGTGATAATTCAACATGACTGTTAGAAATGCATCACACTATAAACATCTAAATACTTACTATGCTCTATCAACTGATACCAAACCAACTCATACAGATGTCGGTGATAAACTTGTAGAAATAGATACTGGCAATGAATTTCTTTTCAATGGTACTACATGGGAGACAGATAAGACAGCAATCATTCAAAAAGGCATATCCACAGACGGTACTACAGTCAACAATTCATACGAAAAAGATCCTCAAGGTTTAGGTGTACAACGCACAGTAATAGCAGCATTTCCAAATTTAACATTAACACACACAACAATTCAGGTATCCACCACATCCACTCAAATTCTCCCTGCTAATTCTAATAGAAAATATCTACTTATTGTTAATATCTCAGATACAGATATGTATTTATCATTTGGAACTGATGCTGTATTAAATGAAGGAATACCTGTAAATTCTAGTAATGGCAATTTAGAATTGCAACCTTGGTTTATTTCAACACAAGCAATAAATTGTATACATAATTCAGTTGGTTTGAAGAATTTACTTGTAACTGAGGGGGTGTAATATAATATGCCTTTAAATAATAATACTAATAATTTATCTGGTTCATATTTAAAAACAAATTCTGGAACTATTATAAAACCAACAATAACTTATAATACAGGTTTAGGAACAATTACAATAAGTGAAGGTATTTTTAGATTATATAATACAACTAATTATACTGGTTTAATAACAGAATATACTATTCCAGAAACAACATTAGCAACTACTGATATGGTTACAAACTATCTTATTGCTCAGTATAATGATGGTAATCCACAATATGTTATTACTCTTAATTTATTAGATATTAATTGGTCTAATAATACTCCAGTATATACTATTGCTCGTATAGGTGATGGAATCTCAGTAATTGATTGGGATGAACCTGGACTTGGGTTATCAAATAAAATTCACAGACGATTAATTGAAACAAGGAGATTTGAGAGAGCATCTGGACTTACTTTAGAAGTATCAGAAAGTAGAAATATTATTATAAATACAGGAAAAGCATGGGAAGGATCATATAGTAGTAGTTTTCCAACAGTAGATTCAAGTGTAGATACAATGCTTCTTTGGATAAATAATGGTGATGGTACATTTTCTAGTAGCATTGCAACTCAATTTCCAAATACTCAATATGATCCTAAAACTGGCACATTATCAACTCTTACAGATGGAAAATATGCTGTAGTATGGGTATATCGTTGTATGTGTAGACCAGATATAGATTCTGCACGAATACATATATTTCTTTATGATGTTGATGCTAGTTTAGATCAAGCAAAAGCATGTCAGCCACCTGAAATTCCACAAGTAGTAGCAACAAATGCAATGCTTGTTGGTAAAATTATCGTGCAAAAAGGATCAGATATACCAATTCAAATTGATTCAGCATTTCAAACACTATTTGCTCCTGCTTCTGCATCAAATGGTGTAGTAATAGGTTCAATTCAAATGTTTGCTGGTTCTGTTTCTCCTAGTGGGTATCTCATTTGCGATGGATCTGCTATTTCAAGAAATACATATTCTGCATTATTTAATGTAATTGGTGATACTTATGGTGTAGGAAATGGCAGTACTACTTTTAATATTCCAAATCTAAAAGGTAAAGTACCAGTAGGATTAGATTCTTTACAAACAGAATTTGATACATTAGGTGAAAGTGGTGGTGAGAAAACACATACTCTTACTACACCCGAAATGCCTTCACATAATCATACGTTCACGGCATGGAATAATACGAATACAGATACTAGTGATATATTCACAAACGATTGGAGATTAGATCCAGGTAGTGGAACTTGGGGAACTTCCAATACAGGTGGTGGTTTAGCACATAATAATTTACAACCTTACTTAGTAATGAACTATGTAATTAAGTATTAAAATAAATTCTCACAAAAGAGGTGATTTTTAAAATATGAAATACGTTTGGTTAGGAAATAATGAACAATTAATCCCTACACAAATTATTAATATAAATAATCAAATTAATACTACCACACCTATAGATAATTTGTCAATAGGTGGACTATTTAACCTACTATTTGGAATCACAGTTATTAATGATATAGATAGAGTTTGGGTTTAAAATATTAAAATAATTTTAAATTATAATGTTAAATTAAATATTAATATAAAGGAGTGATATATATTGCCTGAAAATATTCCCTTAACAGATATATTGTCTGGAGGAACAAATTCTCTAAGAACAGAAATAACAAATATTCCTGCTGTAACCAATGCTAATTTAAATATTCAATTATCAGCATTAAGAGATGCAATTACAAAAACAGGAGAAACAGTAAAGAGTTTAGCAGATATAGTTACTGCTTTAGGCAATGTTAAAGTTAATATTGATCAAACTACACCAGGAACTACTAATGCTGTAGTAAATAAAAATGCAAATGGGAATGAGATATTCACTGATGCTAGTCCAGGGAGTATGAAACTAACTGGTAGTATAACGGGGGTAGGGGTAGATGTAGATTCAGAGACAAAGGCCATAAAAGTACAGGAACAAAGTGCGTTTAGTTTAATACCAGTTCCACTTACTGCATCAAATGCTTATATTTCAAATGGAATTATCACAACGTCAGATCAGGTATCTTTTAGTGGTTATAAATGGGATAATTCAGCAGATGGTGCAACTATGACTTTTAACTTTACTGGACGTAGGATAGGTGTAGTTGTCACTTTGGCTAATAATTTTGGTGAACTTTCCTTCGCTATTGATGGAACCGCATATGGTACTTTAAACACTGGGGGCTTTGGTACCCATCAACGTGATGATTATCCGATAACCATAGCAACTGATTTAACACCGGGAGATCATACTCTTGTAGTCACAAAGATGGACAGCAAAACAACATATATTACTGGTTTTTTGGTCGATTCTGCGTCTGGTATTGATTTTTACCGAAAGGTAATGATTGATTATAAAAAAACTTATGGGACTATTTTTAATGTTGCCGATTGTCCTACTGCTCCATCAGCAAAAACAGGACTTGGTGGTGTATTATTGAGTGCAGTTATGACAAATACGACAGGTAGTGTGATAACAATAACCTTTTATGATGATAGTACGGCAATTTGTATTATTCCTGTACCTGCTAATGGTAACGCTTACCTGCCTAGCCCTATTGGGTTTACTTATAATCTAAAAATTAGCGCATCAGCCAGTGGGTTAATGATATGCGCGATTACTCAGGCGAATTGAGGTGAAAATTAATGAGCAGCTTATCTAGTAATCCAACAAACAAACAAATTAATTATCTCAGTTGCATGGGTGATAGTTTGACATACTGGAACCTACTTTGTTTTGATACGACAGCATATCCTTATATTGCTCGCACATTAATTGGCGGTAATTGTTTAGAGTTAAATTTTGGTATGCATGGCACTACAACAGCGCAGATGTTAGCGGCTATCTCAACAAATTATTTTGCCGACCCTAGTTCCTATAATATACCATTGGGACACATCAATTTCTTATCCCCGATCCCTACGGTAGCAGTTATTTATGGTGGTATAAATGACTGTAATTTAGGAACTGTTACGGTAGATACTTTTAAAAGTAATATAACTGCAATGGTTAACGCTCTTGAAACCGCAGGTTGTAGCCGTATTGTACTATGCAGCATACATCGCATGTCAACATTATGGACTACACATCCAGACAGTTATTATGATACGTTTAGGGCAGCGATGGAAGATATAGCTGGTACGCTGGATGTAGTCTTTTGTGATTTTCATCAAGTTAATTTATCAGATCCCACAGATTACCATATTGATGGTTTGCATTTAGTTTACAGTGGACAACAAAAACTAGCGGTAAAACTAAAAGAAACATTAGATAGTTTAGGTTGGACACAAATTCTACATGGGTAACTACCCAACTAACGGACAGCGTTAGTTTGATAACTCAGCAACATACAATTGAATAAAATAAAATAAAAAATTAATATTTATACATAGTAAATATTAATTTTAACTAAATCTAGTTAATTTAATTCATACTAAATTCTAAACAAAATAAGGATTGATTCATGTTGATACATAAAAAATTGTATTAATATGCTTCAATCCTTATTTTTAGTTTTATCAACATAAAATCTAAGTTTGCTCATGATTTTGGTAATTTTGAGGTGCTGTAAAGTATTGATTTATAAGTGTTTTGTAATTTGAGATTTTTAGATGGAAATGTGTAATTGAGAAATTTTATGATTAATTAGTAAATATAATTTTAAGGGGATGTTAGTATTTCAGAAATTAAATTGGTGATTGATAATGATGTTTTAGATAAATATCATGAGCATTATTTTCGTTTGTACCCAAAACGCAAGAAAAAACCTATTGACAAACCCACACACCCTTCAATTAATAAGTGGATGATTATGAAACGTCCTCAAATGAACGCATTAAAACAATCATGGAAAGATTTCATCGTATGGTTTGTAGAAGATCAAGGATTAACAAATAAAAAAATTGAAAAATGTTCAATGACGTTTGTTAGTTACTTCAAAACCAAAATTCGCAAAGACTTAGATAACACGATCCCAAAATTTATTTTGGATGGGTTGTCTTCTAGTCAGTTAATTATTGATGATGATTCTTTACATTTAGAATGTTTAACTTTGAAATGTGGTTGGGATAAAGAACGTCCTAGAACAGAGATTTATATAAATTATTAATATAATTAAAAATAATAAAATAAAAATAAAACGGAGGATTGATTCAAACATGTCAAAAACAAATAAACCATTAACATTATCTACTTTAAAAAAATTAGATGCACACTTAAATGAAACATTGCAAGTAACTTTATCTAATTCTAGTACCATTCTATTTGATTTACATTTTCGTCAAACTATTATTGAAGAAGTTTTCAATAAATTAATTTCAATAAATAAACTTATACAAGAAGATGAAACTTTAAAAAATTTCCCAATAGATAGATATACGCAATTATTAATTATTACTCATTTCACTTCTTTAAAAAATATTGAAACTAAATCACTATCAGAAGAATTAGAACTAATGAGAATATTAATTGATCAAAATTTATTTAAAGAGATATTAGAGAAAATGGAGATTGAAATACCTGATGAGATTAAGAAATTTAATGAAAAGATATTCGAAATTATGCAGGAAAAGTTGGATAGTCTAAAGCAACAAGAGGAATTTATGAGATTAATGAATGAAGAAATAGAGAAACAGAAAATTATGGGTGATGGATTGGTGGATGGTGAAGGTGAGGTTGTTGATGAAATTGATGATAGTATGATTGATGTAATTGCAATTGAAAATATGGATGAAGTAGCAGATATTGATGAAGTAAATGAATTAGTTAGTAAGATTGAAATTACTGATTAATAATAGATGTTAAATATAATATTTCAATAGATAAAAGACATTTCTTAATTGAAGTGTCTTTATTTGTGTTGAAATACACAATAAGCAAACTAGGGTCGCTCCCGAAAAGTGAATCCTTACACCTGTTTGCTTATTAATATTTTTATAAGGAAATCAAAAATAAAAACAATAAAGGAGTTGTTGTAAATGTTAGTGAAATGTATGTTGGACAAAAAGACTTTTGAAAAGAAACCTAATAGTTATGAAACAGGTGGAATTCAAAAAAGATTAATACAAACAGAATTAGAAATTGAAGAATTAGCTAATTTATTAAGCAATGGAGCAACATTTAAACCAGCATTACTTAAAGGTAGAAAAAGTATAGATTGGATTAGTCAACAAATATTTGCTTTAGATTTTGATAAAGATACTA
>Ga0209728_1000676_pt1 | contig 25099 bp, 26 predicted proteins | sample RifGroD1_FD_183997 | JGI IMG/M metagenome (GOLD analysis project Ga0209728, IMG submission 183997) | Groundwater microbial communities from Rifle, Colorado, USA - Groundwater D1 (SPAdes) (version 2) | ecosystem: Environmental > Aquatic > Deep subsurface > Groundwater | place: Rifle, Colorado... | reverse complement strand
TTGGCCCTTCTATGAATACAATTGTTTTTGAATTCCAGTTATCAATATCCTCATTTTTAATAATATCACTAATATATTCTTTTTCTTGTTCTTTGCACATAATATTTGAATTCCTCCTCTTGATCTAGATATTTGAATTGAATATAATTTTGTTTATAGCATCTTTATCATTTGAATATTTTTGCATAGCATTCCTAATTTCTTGTGATTCTTTAAATATGAATACATTTTTATTTGTATTCTTTAAATCTTCACGTTTGTCGATTAGAATAAATTTTCTCAGCATGAGATACCCAGCCATAGCCTGAGAATGAATTGTTACCACTGGAATTTTTTGCTCTGTCATTAATAATCATTCCTTCTTTTTATTTATTTTGTTTTAGTCTTATATTGTTTTATATATTCCTTTATAAGTAACAATTTTACCAATAACTGTCGATGACACTGGATACTCTTCAGCTAATTCATATTTTTTATAATTACCAGTAGCGTACTTTTCTCTAATTTCTGAAATTTGTTCTAAATTTAATATCATCTTACTCATGCTTATTTTTAATTTACTTTCTTCAGAATGTTTCTTGCCTTTTCGTTGTTCGCCCATTTTTATTTTACGTTCTTCTGACATTTTTACACCTTTTCGTGATATACTCATTTTTTGTTTACTTTCTTCAGAATGAGTTATCCCAATGTGAGACTGACTTATTTTTTCTCTTGTTTCTTTAGAATGGAGAACTCCCATTCTAACCTCGCTAAGTTTAAGTTTCTGTTCCTCGGACATTATTTTACCATAATTATGATGCTTTTCTCCTTTTAGTGATTCGCTAATTTTCGCTTTTGTTTCTTCTGATACTTCATGTCCTTTCATTGCTTCACTAAGCCCTTGTTTTTGTTCTTCCGACCAATAAAGACCTGCCATAGGTGAATCACCACCATGAGAAATATTATAATAATCTTTACTATTAACCGCATTATGTAAGCATATATATTCTATTTCTAATTCATTAAGTTCGTTTTTATTATAGGTAATAGCGATTATTTCTCTATAAAAATTTTTCTTCCCATATTTTTTGATTGCTTGCTTTAATAACTTTCCACTTCCTAAATAATTATTAAATTTATTATCAAATATCTTTTGTCCTATGTATTTTTTACCATTTATTATATTGGTTGTAATATAGATAAACCCATATGGATCTAAAATTACTACCTCTTCAACTTCTTTCAATTTTTCATTTCCCCTTTCTTATTTTCTCTTTTAATTGGTTTAATTCATGCATTGCTTTATTGAATTTTTCTGTGTTCTCAAAACTGTAGATTGTGTCTTCACCAAACCCATTTTTGTAATATCTAAAACCTAAGTAACTAAGAGCATCTGCCAGATATTTCTTTCTTACTTCATAAGTTTTCATTAAAAATCATTCCTTTAAATTTATTTTTAAATTTGAATATAATAAAACGAGAGAATCTTAAATTAAATAAAACTCTCTCTAAAAATTATTAATTGTATGCATTTAATCCAAATCCATTGGTCATTTTAGAAATCATTTTTAAATTTTGCTCTTTTATTTCGTCTACATGTTTATTTAAATTAAATTTTGGTAATTTAAAAAACATTTTAGGATTTGTTTTATATAATTTTGATATAATGTTACTTGTTTCTTCTAAAGTAAGATTTGTTCATTTTTAAATAAAATAGTCATAAATTTAACCTCCTTTTATAATAATTTTCGTTATTTCTCTAAAATTAGACATAATAAAAGAGAGATTATCAAAAAAGACGATCTCTCAAACCCTACTGTAGCAACAGTTTCACTTTTCTTGATTTCCCATCAAACTGGAATTTTAAATGGTATATAATGTAAATTTAACTATTTCTCGCTCAAGGTCAATTTAATAATATAAACACTCCAAATCACAACACCTATAATTATAGAATATATCATCATATTATTTTTGTCCTATCTCCAATATTAAAAATTCTTTTTAATTTGCCATTTTCAAACCTTACTCTAGCAACACTTTCAGGCCCACAATAAATTGATACACACAGAATTAGGTCTAGGATCAATCAGAATTATCTTCTGACATAATTGTGCCACTCGATAAATATGAACGCTTAAATGACCTCTAATTTGTTAAATTACTAACATTACTAACATTCACAACACTCAATTTTACTAAATTCTCAATGATTATAACTCTACTATCATTTAATTCTATTCCTTGATCTTCACACAATTTGCAAGCATAAGCTATAGCAATATTAGCCAAATCTTCATTGTTATCTACTTTTAAAATATCTCTAGCATAATTTACTGAATCAACTACAATATTACCAATTACAAGTATTTTTTCTTCGTTATTTAAATTCAATTCTGAAATCACCGATACACTTAATCCTAAAACACTGGCTACTGTGGACAAGGTATTATCGTCAATCTTATTATTTTTTTTAAGATAAGTAATGCCGATAATAAGAAAAATTGCGATAAAAATAAAACCTAAAATATATAGAATTGTATAATCCATAATTCATTAAACTCTCCTTCTATTATTTATTTATTATTTATTGTTTCTGTTGTTTCTTCCGATATATCATCATTAATTACTTTTTTACTTTTTAAGAAATATGAACCAAATTTTCTAGCAACTAATAGTCCTCCTATAGAAATAGAAAATTGAACCATCACAACATCAGATAAATCCTTTGTTATAAATTTATACAAGATTGCTAATACACTTAATGAGAACAATAAATTTAAAGTTACCTTTTCAAGATCCTGAATCGAAAACCCGTCATAATCGTTGAAAAACCCTTTCATAATAAAAACCTCCTTTTTAATTATTTTTACATAATAGCTGGAATACTTACCCCGTATTTTGCCGCAAAAAATCCTGTTATCATAATTGCTACAATACCAAGTACCTTCAATACGACTTTCGTATTATTGTCCATTTTCCCTTTAATAATATCATTTTCACTCTTATTATCTTCCTTTTCTATTTCATTTTTAGTAGAAGATGTATTGATTGCAATTTGAGATAAAGTAGATAATAATATATTAGAGGATTGTAAACTATTGTTTTCTATTCTTGCTAAACTAATCTTAATAGTATTAAATTCGCTATCTATGAAATCAAATCGTGCGTCATAGCCAGCGTTTTTAATTTCAAGTTCATGAAGTTTTTCACCATGTTGATTTAATCTTGTATCATGATCAGATAATTTTTTCTCGTGATCGTCTAATTTACAAAGGACATCTTCTTCAATTCCCACTTCCAACACCTCTTCCATAATTATATTATCCATAATAATACTTGCCCTCCCTTTACTAAATTTATTTTGTGTGATATAATTATACTAATGGTTGTAGTGCTACGAACATTACAATCAAGATTCGACAGTCCAGATGGGCAAGTCTGGCTGTCATACATATAATAATTGAATAAATAAAATTAATTAGACTAAAGAGGTGTAATTATAGATTTACACCTCTAGTTGGCATTTGTTTAATTAAATTATCCTAGATACTTTCCAACAGCTTGAGCAGTATCATATTTTGTATTTCCACTCAATAAAATCTCATTCTGATGATTTACAGAACCACCTCCGACAACGATCAATTTCTTAGCACTCATAGCTTCTTTTGGAATAGTCCCATTGAGTCTAGTAAATAAAGCACAATTACCATTTTTCACACAAACATCATATCCACTCCAATAGTCATCCTTTGAAAATAAAAGTACAGCAACGTCTAACACATTATCATCTCCTTGGTTATTATTTATTGTTGATTGGATAGTTTGAGTAATTTGTTCTTTATAAGTTACACCAATGAAATTACAAATTCCCCTTGCTATAGCACTCGAAACCTTATCATCCCATGCAGAATTTTTCATTAATGCTTCTTCTTTAGGATTAGAAATAAACCCAATTTCTGTTAGTATAGCAGGACAATCAGTTTCCCTAAGTACATGGTAATTTGCAGTCTTTAATGATCTATCATATAAGCCAGTAGCAGGAATGAGTTCTTTATGAACATATTGTGCTAATTCTCTACCTTTACCTGTAGATGCTAATGAAAAAGTTTCTACACCATGAGAATCAGAAGAAAAACTATTGCAGTGGATACTTATAAAATAGTCACTCTTCCATGAATTTGATTTGTTCGTCACATCATATAAATCTCCATCTTGATATACCAATGTTTCTATCCCATTAAGTTTGAGTTTATTAGAAACTAAATCAGCTATCTCTTTTGTTTCAATATATTCTTTATATCCTGTTGCTCCAATTGCACCTGGATCTAATCCATTTGAATCTGAATTATTGACTCCTTTATTACCATGACCTGCATTGATAAAAATTTTCACTATTTCACACTCCTAACAAAAATAGAATTCCTTAGTCCTTCGTTATATAAATAAAAAAATAAAATATTAAATTATAACCAAATTTATTTAATCCTAACTTAACCCCCTGATATCCCAATCTTCATTCGTAATAATAATCGAAGCACAATTATAGGATGTGCTGTGTACTACGGTCTGACTGGGAGTTGTGGCAACAGCTTCCAGTCTATTGTTAATTTAGAACTCAGACAACCCCCCCAAACAAACCATACTTTTGGTATCTATTATTTATTTTATAAAAAGTATTAAGCTTTTATACTCTCTATAAATATCAATTGATTTCTAAAAGTAGGGTAAATAAAAACAGACTATTTCTAGTCCATCGTTTTTACCCTACTTTCCTTAGAATTAAACTATTGGTACAATTTTGTCTTGAAATCCGTCTGCGATAAGAATTGCATCAACTGTGTCCTTTAATGGTAAGTATCTTCCAATTGAGAATACTGCCAAATAATCTAATCTTCCTTCTTCAATTCCTTGTGCTAAATATAAAGCCATGTTTTTCACCTCCCTTCAACTCCTTTCTAAAAGTTCATTATAATAAAATCTATTGCACCTTGAAGTGTATTGTATTTTTCTTGCAATAGTTCTATTTCTGATTTTTGCTGTTCAAATTCCTCACTCAAAGGTTTCTGATAAACAAGTTCAGGTTGTGGATCATTTGGATTTGGATAACTAAACTCCAGTGTTAAGGAATCAGGATTAACTCGATATCCATTACACTCTCTAAAATCTTGGCTATATTGTCCATATTCAAGTTGAGCAACGCCAACTGTTTCTGAAACTCTCTCAGAAAGGACAATAAATGTTTGATAATCTTCCTCCGTAGTAGTTTCTCTTACACTACCTAAACGTTCACCAGTATCGACCAATACATTTCCAGTTAATTTATCGTAATATATTTTTCGGCCTATTTGCATATTAACCTCCTTCTAATTCCTACTCATAAGCAATCCAAGTAAATGCCAGACTAGCAGAATATACATTTGCACTAAATCCAGACGACGACATTGTTGATTGAGTATTGTAAGTTCCTGTTCCTAACTGCTGAATAAGACTTGTGGATTTATCTCTATATAATACGTAGTAAACATCGGTTAAATAATTAATAAATACAACCCTTGGAATAAACGCAAGACCCGCAACAGTAAGTATTTGGTTTGAATCACTTGTGGCTGAACCTGATGCATACGCTTTCCCATTGGCCGTTGTTCCTCCGCTGTAATATCCAGCAGGCACAGGTGTATTTAATCCCAGATTAAAAACTCCTCTATCAATCATAGTCCCTACAATATCCCCTGCATCCACCTCCGCTGTTTTGCCAGAGAGAAGGTCGGATGCGATAGCGTTTCCACTTGCCCCTTCACCCTGTAATATAAAATTTGCGCCATCATACCTCAAAGTGTAAATGCCGTTTGCTTTTAGGTTAGTAACGTCTGCTCCATTGGCCTTCTTGATTCCTTTTGCACCCTTCGTATCCCAATTGAGCGTGGATGCACCTGAACTGTCGGCATTTATCTTCAAGCATACAGCCATGCCAGTAGTTAAGGTAGATATAGCAGGGGTTGCGATTGAGTAAGCATTACCTACGTTTGTTACTGTTCCACCAAAAGGTACTTGTAGCGTATAATCTACAATATGGTTAGCAAGATTAGTATTTGTAGTATCTAAATCACTTTTATTTGCTTTCTCGACTAGTTCTCCTGCACCATTTAAAACAGAGATTTCCTGGGTATTTGTCACTACGTTGTCTAACGTAGTTTGAACATCTGTACTCAATCTTGTTTTATCAATAGTTCCTAAAGCAATACTTTGACCATCCGAAAACACTAACCCATTAATCATATTTCGTATAACTCTAAAATAAAAAGTAGTACCTACTTTCCAAGTACCACTTATCTTTGTTATACTTTGATTATCAATATTGATTGTATAGTCTATTCCTTCCTCTGGACTTGTCGTATTTACAATTACTTCTAAATCATCAACAGAAGGATTAAATGCAATAATTTCACCAGTAATAAAATTAACTGTATTAGATTCTGAAGCAATTGTTCTTTGTCCTCTTAATTTTGTAGTTGTAATTGCCACATCTAGAGCAATTCCCCACGCAGAAGTATCTTGTGTTAAATCTGGTTGATTACCAATATTATCATTAATTAATGATGCAAATAGCAATCCTCCAAATTGAACTGCCTCATTAATTGCGTATAATCCGCTATTACTCCATGTTCCTTTAAATATGAGTCCAATCCCGATTCCGTCTTCGCCTTTTGCACCAGTGATTGTTAAAATCCTAAAGTATGTAGAATTAGTAGGTAATGTGCCTAAAGGTGGATTTTGAATTGCTAAATATGTTTTAATTCCAGTTCCATCATTGTAAAAAACATAATTATTTTTGTAATATAGAATGTCAGGATTAAAAGTACCTTTGTCTGAAAATTTATCTATTTCTGTTTGCATTTCTTGTTGTTTAGTATCTATATATCCTTGTACTTCAGAACTAAAAAATGTTTCTAATCCAATGCAAATATCAGAAAATTTATTTATATGTTCAGGAGTAATAAGATAATCTTGCAAAGTTGTTGTTAAATTATTTAACTCAATTTGTTGTTCAGATGTTAATGAAGACATCATTTTTAATTCTTGATAACGTAAAACATTGGTTTTCTGAGCAGGAGGAACATCGAAAAACTCCTGTAATGTGTCAATTCCACCCTCTGGAAAAACACTTCTATTATAAGCCATTAACTAACCTCCTTATTAATTATTATTATTTTAAAACTATTCATAAACGCGATATCCACTAAAATTCATTTCCCCTTTATCCATAGGGATACTTAAACTAGATATACAATATTTACCAACCAACCCCTCATCCTCACTGTTAAAATTAACTAAATTATTTACATCTAAAAAATATATAGGAATGCAAGATATTGATACTTGTTCATTAAAATTAGAATGTCGGAATAATTCATAATCTGCTAGAGATTGACATTGAGTGTTATTAAAATATTTTTCATCACTAATCACTAATGCTCTCTTGCCAATTTTATCAATGGCAAATTGTGAAGATAAATTATTATTTTGCGCTATTGCATTTGGTATTAAACCATTATTATCCATCTTACCATTTATTTTTACATAATTTTTTACGTTGTCATAGGCAATATCTATTTTACTTGTAATTCTAAAATCTATTTCATCAATTCCAAAATCCCAAGCTATTGAGTCATTTAATCTATTAGTAATTTCTCTAAATACAAAATATCCATCAAGATTATAGTAACATTCCCAATTTTTGTACAAATCTCTTAACTCTGTTATTATATCTAATATATTTTGCGAACCATCAAATTCCATATCATAGGGTAAATTATAAGGGTGAGAATCAATTAATAATAAATTTTCTCCACCTAAAATTTGTACTACTGTCTTCATAGCATCCGAAATAGGAGTACCTGCACTAATTTTTGTGATATTCTCTAAAGGAATACCTTCAAATAAATACATTTTATCCAATAATTCTATACTTATTGTTTTCTCTTTTGAAATATTAATAGATGGATTTTTTATCATGTAAGTTCCTTGATTAAAATAATTTATTACTCCTGAATAATCTTCTAATCCAACAAAAAGTCTGATTCGATTTGTAACCCATAATTTAGATTCTTCAGAAGGGAGTAAATTAAATGATAAAGCAAATGTAATATTAGCACTTCTTCTTATTAGTGAATCCGCTGAAACATTTGAACTTCCTGATAAACTTATTCCTTCTAACCTATCTACAACAACTCCATTTGCATTAAGCAACTCAATTTTTATATAATGAATTCTAGAAGGCAGTAAATGTACGTCATATTGCGCTTGTGTAAAACCCATTTAAAACACCTCAGTTAAATTTAAAATTAAACCTAATCTGCTTAAATTTTCAGTTGAAGTATTTCCTATTTCTGTAAGAGAGAATGATACTTTTGCAATTCCTGTTACGCCCTGTAATGGCTCTTCTTTAGGATTATCAGTTACGTTTACAAGAATTGTATCTGCATTTGAACTTCTATATATTTTCGGTCTTTTATTCTTTAGGAAAGACAATAACTGTTGTCTTGTTAATTTTTCTTGTTTTATATTTACTTGTCCTCCTGCCTCTGTAGTTGCATCCGAAATTATAGTAGATTTAACACTTAATGTGCGATAATCTTGAGTTGAATACATTACTATTGGATATTGTGAATTTAAAGGTTCCATAATAGAAGGACTTCCATTATGAGTTATTTCACTTGGTTCTAAATCGTAAAATAATCTATAATTACTATTTGAATCGCTCAGAAAAATTCCTTCAAAACTCGCTGTAATTTCCTCAGACACTACTCTATCACCAGGAGTTGTTGAAGTGATAGGTCTCATACAATATTGATAAACAAAATCATTAGATATAAATTTATCAATTGCTTCATAAAGTATATGATCCCCTTGAATATAATCAACTTCAGCAACAGTTGACCATTCTAACTCATCTGATAATCTTTTTTGAAATCTAACTTTGTCAATTTGAACTTCCCCTGCAACCAAAGATCCAGCTTCCATACTGTCTTTAAAATCACAACTAAGTACAGTAGCACTAGACCATGTTGTTGGTTTGACTAACGACACATCAGTTAAATTTGTATTTTCCTCTATGTAAATATCGTCTATTATTCCTTGAATCAATTCTGTGCGATAATAAGTAGAATGGTAAACAGCGTCAGAAAATACCGCGCCATTTCCAAACCCTAGTATATCAAAATTAATTAAAATTATAATCACCTCCATATTTATGTAATTATTAATTGAACACTTAAATCTATAGCATCATTTAACAATCTCATATAAATCATATATTCTTGATCTGTTCCAATTACTAATAAATTACTGGCAAAATGGGGAGTAATACTGGAATTATTAAGAAATTTAAACGCATGAATTCTGTTACTATATTTTTGCAATTCAATTTTCCCATAATCAGAATACAACCTTAAAAATACAACATCTTCTGGAATATTTTTACACCATAATTTTAATACAAAATCAGAATGAATATTAAATCCTTCTTGAAAACTAATTTGTCCTGAAGTCAAATCAATCCAATCACTATTAATATAATTTATTGTTCCTGAATCAATTTGACCAATTATTTGAACCAATGTAGCAGAAATTTTTATAGCTCCTTGATTTGCTTCATTTGTTACTGTCAATGCACTAGATAAATAAGGAGCAATATATACAGGCTTGAAGGAAATTAAACCTGTAGAGCCTATTTGTCCATGAATTGATAATGTTTTAACTTCGGCATGATAAAGGACATTGTTTTCTAGTCCCGTAATTTCCTGTTCTAGTGGAACAGAACCATCGCCAAATTGTTCAGAAAATGTATTTATTAAATATTCATTTTTGTCATATAATTTGAACCGATAGCTTTCAAGTAATTCTCCGTCAGATTGTGAATATATTGCTGTAAATGTCTCTGTTGAATTATAAACCACTTCACCTTCAGTAATTGACAAAGTAATTGTTGGTTCTGCCAATACCCAAAATACAATCCAATCAGAATAATTTGACCACTGACTACTTAAATTTCCTGTTCTAATTTTACATTTATATTCAACGCCATTTGTAAAAACGCTTGAGCTAACAGTATGTTTTAATTGAAATGATTCAATTGTTCCATTATATATTTCTACGTTTGTATTATTATTTTGGATTACTAAATTTGAACGCACCACTTGATCTCCACTTGAAACCGAAAATGTGAAATCATGTGAAGATGTTGAAGGGAAAGGAGGAGTAGATATTAAAATTGGAGTTATAAGTGACATCCTATATATTCACCACCTTTTTAGACTTAGAATCATAATCACACCATTGAAGTTTTGTTCCCTGTTTTAAATATGTTCTAATTGTTCCTTGATCTAATTTCAATTTTTTTGATAACATCATTACATTTTTTATTCCACTATTCCATAAATCACATATTTCTTTAACTCTACTTGAACAAGCGTACTCATGACATTTCAGCCAATCAATATCTGATTCTTTGAAGTTTAATAATTTAGGCAATCTAGAATTCATTATACTATTTTTAATCCATTCTAATTCTGATTTTCTACAGTCTAATATTATGTAATTTTTAATTTTATTTTTTCTTGCTAACCACTCCTTATCGAAATCATTGTTTTGTGTTTCATCTGATGATTTTTTCCATCTTATTCCTGATTCTTCATAATGTTGTAATCCATGAGCTTCAATAATACAATTATATTTATCTAAATAGAAATCATATCTATAATTATCGCACCATTTAAAAATTGTTTTTGATAGCTGTGATGAAAAATCATTATCTAATAATTGATCTAAAACATTAAAAATAAATTTTTCAGGATAATAGCCAGATGAGCATTTTGAACAACTAAATCCAGAACTTACTAATTGATTAATACTCATATGTCTTTCACATCCACAATTGGGGCATCTCATTGGGATTTTATTATGTGTCCCGAAAGAATATCTATTAGCATCTTCTTTATTAACTAAATATTTAATTAAATAAGGATGTGTAATAGATATTGTATTACATTGATTGCAAGTAATACTTCCTTTTTGACCACTTGTAAATTTATTAATGCTTTTTAATTCAGGTTTATGTTCAGGGTGGTCTAAACAATTAAACCAATATCCTTTTCTATTAAAACCTAAAGAACCATAGCTTACATCTTTTGGGGTTAATATATTACCTTCTTTATCAATATTTAGTTCATTGTTCCACCTAAATATTATTTTATCTGCATCAATTTTGGATAAATTATCATAGCACCAATGATAAAATGATTTACCATTTTTTAGTTGTGATGTTACTCTATTTTTACTACCATATAATTCCATAGCACATTTTCGACAATAATATTTACCATCTTTATGCACACACTTTTTATAATTATACCAATACAAGTTATTTAATATTTCTTCACAATTATTACCATCACATTTAACATCAACTAATGCTCTTGATACGTCATGTAAGTCTTCTACTTTAACTAATATTTTTGTTCCTCTTTTTACTCTACTTCCCCAATATTTATTATATATTCTAGGTATTTTATAACCTAAAGTTTCATAATAAAATATAGTATTTGAAGATAATTCAACTTCAACTTCTTTTGTTAATAACATAATCTATCACTCCTTCATACCTCACTCCATTTTGGCAATATAAAAAGCAAGCAGAATTCCTCGGAGTGAATGAGGAAAGTGGAGTTGCAATCTCCATCTGCTTGCTAAAATTATTATATTTAGTTTATTAATTAAGGTATTTAATAATTAGTTTAAGGTCTTTTCCATAAAATTCTTTTATTAGTCAGATTATTGTTCTCTACTAAAATTTCTACAAGATCACCAACTATATATGTAAGACCATTTGTAGCTTTAGCACTTGTTTCTGAATCATCTATTAAGACACTATAGTTAATTGCATCAATAACGTCTGCTATTTGTCCATCTAATGTGCGATTAAATTTCAATTGTTTTAATCTTTCAGCAATCAATATATCAATAGATTCCATTAAAATTTCTTTTTTATTTGACATTGTTTTTATCAGTCCTTTATTTTTGTGATTTTATATTTGTGGTAAAAGAGAAGATAACTCATAATTATCTTCTATTTTTTATATTTGATTTTTAAATTGTGTTACAAGACATAATTCGTCTAATGTGAACTAAGGCGTTACGATTTGATTGCCGTTTTCGTCCAAACCCAAGGCTAAGAGATCCTCTTTTACTGCTTCCTGATACTTGATCGGAACCTGAGCAAACGTCCTGCGTCCGGCAATAACTAAAGCAACATACATATCAACCATTTTAATTCCTCCTAAAATTATTTTATTTATTAACCAACTAAGCATCCAGCATCGCTTGCACTTCAGCACGATACTTTTCGGGGACTTGCTCGATTATCCTTCTTCCTTCGACTACCAAACGATAATACATTTCAACCATCGTTACACCGTTCCTTTCGCAAGCATATCCTCATACATCGTGGCTAAGACATCCATTAGTATTAGGTTATCTGCCTTTATTTGAGCAAGTTGTTCTTCGATGGTTGGGCCTTGTGTGGTTGGAATAGCAGCAATTCCTTCAGGGACAATTAAACTTCTGATAATAACCCCTCCATCATGCTCTGCAACATTATAATCTCCCTCGATATATTGCCTCATTATTGCACCCCTCCTTGATAATTATACATAATATTATCAGTCAAATTAGAATGTTTTATCAGAAGTTCAAACGACGTGTTAAAATAAATTGGTTGTGGTAGAAAAAACGCTTTTATAACTTCTGTTAGCGTTGGAAGAGTTAACCCAATTACAGAAGCGCTAGAAGCTGAAGTGACACTACTCGCGCTTGAGCGTGGGCCGATACTACCCGCCGATGAGAGAGGATAAACATATGTTGGCGTATAGATACCTGAAGCAGTTGATGCCGCTTTACCAACAAAATAATCAACACCGTCGATAACAGCTTTTATGATACCAGAGCCATAAACATAAAACCCATGAATATATCCCTTACCAGTGACTAAAACTATCTGCTTATAAGTATTAATAACGTCAGGATGAAAGTTCGAAGCTTCGCCAAAAAATGGAATATACTTCGACTGGTCAACTATACCGCCATTATCTTCGGGGACACTTATGATTCCCATGTTTAATCCTCCTCAATTCCGTATATAGTAGCTGTAACATCTGTTCCTATATCTTGATATGCTCGTAAAGTTTCACCATCGGGAAGGATAATCGGAGAGTTACTAAGTTGAAGTAGCTTTGTCCCTTTTGCCGGAATATCAATTGCGTGAAATAATTCATTCACTACGGCTGTTCCTGCTCCATGTGCTAGGAGAGTAACTGTACGTTGAGTTGTTGCATTCGTATTTGTGAGGTAAATAGAGGATACTTCACTATGCCCCCCACTTCTCCCAGTGGTAAGCGTTACAACGTTTGCTGTTACATTTAAGGATGTTTGACCTAATTTTTTTGCTGTTACTGTCATGCTACACCTCCACATCTAATTTTTCTTTGGTATGACGCTAAATCCGCCTGATGTCCCGTAAGCGTTGCTACGACTTCATTTGTCGCACTAACTAAATCTGTCTTATTTGTAGTTTGTAATTGTGTTTTATCTCCTATGTCAGAAGTTTTATTAAGCTTAGAATTTACTGAATCATTTAATTCTTCTGAAGAAATACGTCCCATTTTAATCCTCCTTAAACTATTATTACATTTAATAATTTATAATCTCTTAATAAAAATAATCACCACCTTTCACCAAATACTATATTTGCCAAAAAGAAGTTAGAAGAAATTAATCCTCTAACTCTTTAAAACACAAACCATAAATTCCTTTGAAATTGTACTTTTATTTCTTTGAATACTGAATCGCATAACTGTTGAGGCCCTGAATCAACCCATCTATTCCGTTTTGATTATTAACATTAGGCAATTCAAGTTTGTTGATATGAAAATGATTTTCTATTGTCTGACTAGTCTTACTAATCAAATTACTCATTACATCAATCGGTTTAAAATTACTTAACATATTTACCATCTGAATCTTACTTAAATCAAATCCTTTCAAAGAATCTAATATACTTTTACTAATTTCAATAGACTTCAAAAAATTTGATGTATCGGATTGATTTAATACTAATTCTTTCTCATGAAGCATAGCAAAACCCTGACCGCTACCTGTATATCCACCTGTATCAAACTTTAATGCCAATCCAAATCTTCTATTAATTTCATCAACAAATGCTTGCTCACTAGCAGACACACCATCTGCTTTCATACCATCCATTGTAGAAGTTGTGGAGCCAACAACAAATTGAAGCATTTCAGAATTACTTTTTATTTCATCATCTGTTTTATTATTATTCAACCACAATGCTTTTTGAACTAAAGTCTTAGACTCCCAATCTTCTGGTTTCCATGAAGTATTAGATGCATCAGTTTTAGCTTTTGCCTCGGCTGCTTGAGCATTGATAATATCTTGCTGTGCTTGTTTTGCTCTAACTGATAATGATTCCATGTTAGCTACATAAGTAGAATAAGCAGATTCTATATTAGTTAAATTACTCTGAGTAGAAGTAAAAATATTATTCCATTCAGTAGAATTTATTAGATTCATGTCGCCCATATATTCTTTGTTCAGGTTAGTCATGGCTCTATTAAATTCTTCCATGCTATCGTATTCGCCATTTAGAGCATTATCCATTATGGTTTTAACTCTTGCTAAATACTTAGACTTTTCATCAAGTTTTTCTTGATCTGCCTCATTGATTTCATCTTTTTCCCAATTAATCAAATCAACTTGACTGTTTGCTAATTCTTCTTGCGCTGATGCAATCACTTCTTGATCTGCAACATAAGTAAAATCCCATGTACCATCTGCATTCTTTGTCATTTGTTGAATAGTTTTTTGATCCATGAGATTCTTTACTTTTAATTGCAATTGCTGAATATCAAGTTGTTTTTGCAATCGTTCTATCGAAGATTTTTCAATATCTCCTTGTGAATTCAATAAAGCAGTTTGCTCAGCAGTTAGAGTTAATCCTTCTGATTGAATTTGAGTTCTAATTTTACTTATTTCTAAGTCTTTTTCTGCACCTGAAAGATATTTTTCCTGCAATGCGATTCTTTGATTTAATGCGTCCTGCGCCTCTTGCTCAGTTGAACCATTAAAAAGAGTTTTCTCTATTGCCTCATATTGATCTTCAAAAGTTTTAGCAAGTTGTTTATTTTGGAAATCCTTCTCAGTATCTATTAAACCTTTCATTGCAAGTTCTGCTTCATTGAGCTGAGTTGTTAATTCTGAGACTTTTGTTGCTTTTTCCCCTGCTGTTAAAGATGTGTCTGCAAGAGTCTCGGCAATTTGCTGTTTAATAGATGCAATTATAGATGCTTCTTGTGTCATTTGTGCTTCTATATTTGCAATACTTCCAGCAAAATCAGTATCATCAAGTAATTGTAACAAAACTTGCAAATCAGCTATTGCATCTTTAAATGGTTTCACTAGATTATCAAATTTAATATTGGCAATTTCTTGAGCAGTTTGTTTAATTGCAATATTAGCATCAATAATTTTTGTATTAACTTCACCTAATTTATCAGATGCTTGTTGAAATTCCTGAGAATTTGCTAATGCATTTGCCAAGTCAGCATCAGTATAATTAGGATCAACTTTTGCCAAATCTGCTTTTACTTGTGCCTCTGCCTCTGCTTTAGCTGTTTCTAATTGAGTTTTTTCAGCTTGAAGCGAATCTACTTTGGTTTGATTTTCTTCTTGAATTGCTTGCTCAGTTGCTAATTGATCTTCGATACTTGCTCCAATTAGTTTTTGATATTCTAAGGTTTTTTGTAAATATGAAACTTGAGCTTCAGCTTTTGCCTGAGCTTTATCAAATCCTTCATATTCAGCTTCAAACCTCTCTTTAACTAATTGTTTTATTGATAATTGACTAGATTTTTGAGCTTCAAAGTTGGATTTAATCTTTCCTAAAACATCTCTGGTTGTTTCATTGTCTTCATATGTTCCATCATCATTTTTATATTTAGCAATAGAATCATATAATTCATCAATATTAGCAGATGCAACAGTTATGGCTTCTTGATAAAGATTTATTTTCTGTTCAATATATTGTGCAGAATTTAAATTAGCTAATGCTTTTTGTGTTGCAACAAGTTTTTGAGTAAAGTCAGTTTTTGAAGCTTTTTGAGAGTCAAGAATTGCTTGATCTGATTCAGTTTTTGTGACCAGTTCCTTATTTTTTGAGGTTTCTTTCTCAATATTTTTTTGTGTTCTAGCAACTGTTCTTTCAGCATTTCTTGAGCCAGCATATTTATCTTTATAAGTGCCATCTTCATTCAAATATTTTGATAGAGTTTTTTCATATCCTGCAATTTTTTTATCTGATTTTTCTACAGCAGTATTATCTTTTGCAACAATTTTTGTTGTTTTAGCAATTTCTTTTGTTATATCAGATATGGATTGAGCAAATTCATCTAGACTATCATTGAGGAAATCAATATCAGTGATATGAGAACCAGTGCCTTCAGCATAGGCAGGGATTTTACCGTTGTTGGATTTTAATATTCTTTCAGTTTCATCATTAGGAATTACTTGTGTACCCTTTGGAAGATTTACTAGTTTTGGCCCAGAATTATCTCCTAACATAATACTTCCATTAGGAAGAATAATTAATTCTCTTTTACCAGTTGCCTCATCATCGACAATTGCGAGGCCACCTTTGTGGGAATTTGTTCCTTTAGCAAAACCTTCTGGTTTTTCTCCTTCTACAGTTTGAACATAAATAGTATGAATTGAAGAAGTTGGTTGTTGTAACATTAATATTGCTTGTTGTGCAGCAATATCATCTAAATTTGCTGTAATAATTGTTTCATATTGTTTACTAATTAATGCTAATAATTTATCATCTGCTAATTTTGTATCAGCATCTACAACAATATCCTTCATTTGATCTTGAAGAGTTTGAATACCTTGAGTTGCTTCTGCTGTAATTTCAATTTTAGGAATTGCTAAAACTTCAATGGAAGCTGTTTGAATTGCTTGCATCTTATTATTAAAATCTTCTTGAGATATTTCACCAGTGGAGAGTTTTAACTGGAGAGAATCTTGAGCATTTTTTGCAACATCAGATAAAGCTTGAACTTGATCTTGGATTTGTTTGTAATAGGATAGTATTTGGTCTTTATTTTCAGGAGTGACTTCACCTAATGCTGTGATTTTGGATTTCAGGTCAGAGATGGTGGTATTTGCGAGTGATACAGCATTTGTAAATTCATTATTTATGAATTCAACAAAAGATAGAGGGGGAGTAAATTCATATTCATCAACATTTGGTTTAGGAATCTCGTCGATTGCATCTTGAACTGATTTATAGTCTATGCGAGGGACAATTTCCATATCAATTTTAGGGACAGCAGAGGATATTCCACCTTTTGATAATTGTTGTTGTTGTTCTACAGCATCAATTTTTGACATGATTTCTTGAAGGTTTGCATCTGTAGATTCGAAGAGAGCATTTTGCTTTGCTTTTTCTACTTCTTTTTGATAATCTTTTTGTGCTTTTAATGCTTCAGATGCTAATTTTGCAGAGGATTTTAGATATTCGTTATATTTTTGTTGACCTTCAAATGTTGTAGGATTGCCAAGTTTGGATAATTCAATTTGAAGTTCTCTTGTTACATCTGACCATTCTGATGTTGCTGTGATATTGTCTTTTATCCATTGTTCGATGTCTAGGTTTTTGAAAGAGGATTCTAGAGTAGATGTTTCAGATGAGGATAAGGCATCTGATTGTTCTTCTAATGATTTTATTAGGTCTTCTTTGGATTGTTGTGTAAAAGTCTTAGAAGTTTCTGTAGCTGTAGCAATTGCATCAGAATTTGATTTCCATGCTTTTTCTAATTTTTGAAGAGTATCAAAAACATCTTTGAGCACCTTCTTTTGCTCTACAGATGCAGAATTATAAGTATTTACATAATCAAGAGTAGCTTCTCCTTCAGCGTCAAACCAAGTAGATGTATTAGAGAATCCACTCTTTGAGGATTGTAAAGCAAATTCTGCTTCTATCTTAGACTTTGCCTGACCAAGTTGAACGATTTCAAGTTGTTGTCCGTTTGTTAATTCATTCGTTTTCTCAAGAATGGTATTATAATCTTTTTGAGACTTGGCTAGTTCAAGTTGTTTTTGAAGAATTTTATTCTTTTCAGCAGTTATTTTTGCCTCTGTGTTGAATGAACGAATTAATGACTCTTCTACACTGAGAGTATCGGAAACTGATTCTGTAGGGGATGCTTTTTCTTTTTTGTCCTTATTCCCTGACATACCAATGCTTGAAAAATCAACACCGGAACTTTTTAAAGCAATATTATCAAAGCCTTTAGCAAGTTGACTAGCTTTTACTACAGCATCATGCACTTTTTTTGCTGCTTCAGGGTCTACTCTTGAAAGTTCTGTATAATCAGTTGTTAAAGAGTTTCTTTCAATATCATAATATTGAGACCAATTGGCAGATAGTGTTTTGAGTAACTGTCTTTCTACTTCCATTTTTGCTTCAGCAAGAGATTTGAAGTTGTCTAAATCTACTTTATAATTAATACCATAAGAATCAACAAGACTTTGAATTGAACTTTCCATACTGGATTTATAAGATTCATTTAATAAGATTTTATTTTGATAATAATCTTTATCAGTTTCTATCATTTGTAGATAAGCTTGTTCAGATTTCTCTTGTTCTTGTTGGATAAGATTTGTGAGTTCTGTTCGAATAGCTTTTTCGTCACCCAACATTCCAAGAAGTTGAGGATATGTGGCAGATAATTTTATGATATTATCTAAGTTAAAAGATCCTGATTCATTATAAGAATCCATGACTGATTGAATTTCTGATATGGCCGATGCGGAATCGGAGAGAGTTTTTTGGAGAGTAGTAAGAGAGGTTGTGACATCATTAATATTATCTTGAGCTTTTTGAGCATCGGGTAGATTGAGCATATCTTTTAATATTTTACCTGCTTCTTCTCCACTAACTCCTAACGCTTTTAAATATGAAGATAGATTAGAAATTGCATTTTCGTAAGCTACACCAATTACATCTTTACTTACCCCACTTTTTGCTAATTTTTCCAATTCTGTTTTTGCTTTGCTTAATTCAGAAGAAAAATCAGAGTTTTTCAATCCATCAAATATTTGAGTAAACTCTTCGCCTGTAATTTTACTTTCGTCTTTAAGTTTACTCAAATCATAGATTAATTTAGTTACGGCATCTTTACCTAGTGATTTTGCAGAATTACTACTCTGTAGAAAAGCTTCAGCTAAAACAGATAAATCTTTTCTGCTTTCAAGAACTTTAGTACTAAGTGTAGACAATTCATCTTTAATACCTTTTAAATTATTTTTAGCAATTGCTAGTGAATCATTACCGTATTCATCAGTTTGATTTTGACTTCCATTATTTATATCTTCAATAGTTTTTAAATACTCATCTTTATGTTTTGTTAATAAATCTAATCTCTCTTGGTCTTTTTGTAATTGAGAAAAATTAGTTTTTCCATCAGTAGTGAAAGTTATAGCCATTTGTTCTTGTTTAACTTTTAGCAATTCTTCGTTGTCTTTAATTGCTTGTTGAATTGATTCGGAAGAACCAATGATTGCTTTACCCTCTGCATCATAACCATCGATCAAATCTGGAAATTGTGTTAATAGACGAGATCTGATATCTGCTAATTTAGTTTCTTCTTCAGTTGTGCGAGATGATATTGCTGATAGAGATTCATATTCACTTGCTAGATTTTTTGCTTCTGCTGTTTGCTGTTTGAGTGAATTAATGCTTCTGTTTAGTTCATCAAATACTTCTTTTTGTTTTTGAGCCGATCTTTCAGCTCTTGCTCCCATAAAATCAAATGCCATTATGACAGCAGTAACAGCACCTACAACTAACCCAATTGGATTAGCAAGCATAGCTGCCCACAAACCCTTAGTAGCGAAAGTTAACATTTGAGTAATAGCCATTAATCTCATTTGAGCAAATTCTACTCCTGCTAATCTTGCTTGTGTTTGAACTAAACTTGAGTTTAATAACACAGTAGACAATGAAAAATTCTTTAAAAATGTTAAGAATGCAGTACCTTTATTTACTGCAAGCAAAGTAAATATTATACCTAAGATAGTTTTAAGATTACCAAAATTATTAATTAATAGAGTTATACCGCCAATCATACTTTTAACTAAACTAGTATCTATAGTATTATTCCAGAAGTTATTTATTGAATTTCTGAGCTGATTAATCTTGGTTTCCCAACTGCCCATTCTCACTTCATTCTCAGTCATAGCAGATCCACTAGCATTAGAATATTCAGTAAGCATTTTTTCATACATGTCAAAGTTTTCTACTAATGCAACTAATTGATTGCTTTTTATTCAACAAGGGTCGTTAGTCCTTGCCAGTTCTCAATTAAACAAAATAAATATTGCTGTCTAATATGAACTTCTTATACTTTCATATAAGAATAGACTATATCACCATCCTATAAGGATGTCTCCCATTTCCACCCACTTGAGTGTACTTGCTTTCGCAATAGTCGTTGAACCTTACCTTGCGGTCTTGGCTGCTGATTGCCAATTATTACAGCACTTAGGATTTAACCATATGCCATCTGATTAATTTTTTCCACTTTCGTAACCCTCACGCTTATAATCAATAGTTTTTGTAAATTTATCATTATGTTTATAATTTATTTTAAACTCATGCCATTGCTCTATTGTATTATCGCCAAATCCATACAAAGAATGAAATTTATTATGTATTTACTTCTTTAAGCAAACACCCAAAGGATATTCACTTTGAAACATTCTAAAAGTATATAAAATAGACGATAATTCATCATTGGAATAATCGTCTATTTTTCCTTTAATTTCAATATTTAAATGCAATAATACTCTATTAAGGATTAAATTTAGTCCATACATATGATGAATATCATCAAATCTTTCTCCTGTTATTATGCATTTATAATTGCAATTCTGCATTGATTCTTTTTTCCATATCCCATTATTGCGTCTTACAAATTCTGAAAGATTTTCATATGAACTTTCTTCTGCGACCCTTAATAATCCGAACTGAATTCGTTTGTCTTGTATAGCATGAGACTTTTTATTTAAAATCTTCCCAATTTCTTCATCCGTCATCACTTTCCAATTATTTTTTATAAATTCTACACCTTCGCTTGTGAACCATAAATTAAGTGATACTATATTTTTTATATTTAGCTCACAAGCTTTCATAGTAATAGTTTTTATATTTCTGTTTGGAAGTAATTCTAACATTTCGTTGGGAGCTTTAATAGGATAATATTTTCTCATTATATCAACATCATCTTCAGACCAGTAATCCCTACTTGATATTTTTAATTTACTAGCTTTCGACACAATTGCACTATAAGAAAATTTATTATCTAATAAATCACAAATATTATTTACATTACCAAATGTATAATTATTTTTTAGTATCTCAATATCTTTCTCAGTCCAGCTTTGTATAAAAATCACTTCCTTAAATGTTTTTATACAAAAACTATTGATTATTACGTTGTGGTTTAATCAGCTTTATGGGTTTCCAGCAATTAAAGAGATTTTGGATAGATGTAAATTATCTATCGCTCTATGCACATTTCTGTACATAGGAGGCTGTCAACATTTGTTCGTTACCTCTATATTTTCCACCTAACGCCTCAATAATTGGGGCGGTTTTCATAGTGCTGAGCGACCCCCAAACCTCAGAGAGATTTTTGAGCACATCCATAGGGTTTTTTAACTCTTCAATACCATTACGCATTTCATGAACTTTAATTCCTACATCTTCTAAAGCTTTAGCAGATTTAGATAATGCTTCATCATCAATTATTTCTCCATCTTCTGTTTCCCCCTTGACCTGTCTGATGTTCATCAAAATTCCACGAAAAGCTCGTCCCGCCTCATTTCCGGAACGTTGTGTGATTGCAGTCATAGTTCCAACGGCGGCAGAAAGTTCATTTATTCCAACTGAGGCGTTTGAGGCAATAGATCCGGCAACTGTTATTCCCTCACTTACTTTTTGGATGCTAGTCGCGAACTTGTTGTCAATGATATTTACGCCATCAAGAACTCCCATTAATGCTTCTTGACTGCCTTTATATTTATATGCTGCATCAGTAGCAAGCAAAAAACTATTTGCTTGTTCTGCTGTTAATTCACCAACGTTTTGTGATAATAGAGAAATTTTTGCTAAATCTGCTGATTTATCTTCATATCCTGCTCGACTAAATTCTCCAATTGATTTTAAATAGTCTTGTGCAGTACGTCCAAAGGCATTAGCGGCTTCAAACGAACTATTTTTTAAATTTTCCATTGCTTCAGCACTAAGATTAGTAACTTTGGCAATATTTACCATTAATCCATCTAGTTCCTTTAATGTGGCAAGGCCAGTCTGTAAAGATCGAAGTGGTGCGTATAGCGCGGTTGCTCAATTTGTTATCCATAGAGCTTTTTATCCCTATGATCTAGAAGTTACCTTCATACGTTTATATTTTCAAAACGATACGTCTGTTAATTCAGACTAGTTCAGCATATATTTTCTTCACATTGTTTTTAAAACAAAGGTGATAAGAAGGAGGAGACTCTTGGGGATATTTTTGCTATCATATCGCTCAATCCCTATGCGTTACAAAGGTTATTTGATTATAACCCTCTCGATACTAGGTCAGTGACCCTCTTTCGAATTTCCCCTCTCATAATTTGTAGTTACATTATCACTTTCACTACAAACGGCAGTTTGTATTCCACCATTCCCCACGCCATCATCTTCACGAAATTTTTTGAAAGTGTCGTTAAAAAACTATCGGCAGCACCATTTATTCTTGTAATTTCATTTGTAGCACTTCTTACAGATGTGGTTAGTTGAGCAAATTGCAAATTTAACTCTCTGGCAGACCTACCACCTACCGTCCCAAATCTTGCCACCTCTGCTGTTAAACGAGTAACCTGTGCTTGAATTTCTGGTCTTGCAAAAACAGTGTCTTTACCAACTTGCAAACTTGCCAATCTATTTGCCATATTGCCTTGAAATAACGCAATGTCATTAGCACTTAAACTTCTGGTATTTGTTGTTGTAGTCGCCATTATACGTTGTAAATCTCTGTATCTAGAAATTTCAAGCTCTAAATTACTTATATTTTGGATTATTCCCCTTCTTTGTTCGTTAGATAGATTGGTATTACTTGCTCTTACTTGATCTATAACTGATTTAATTCTATCATATTGAGCAGTTAATGTTGCCAAATTATCTGCATCTTTTATACCAGAAGTAGGAGAAATAAATCCAGCTCTTAGTTTTGCTATTTTATTTTCATATAATTGTAACTTATTTAAAGCAGATTGAATATTTGTTCCGGCATTTCTATCAATTAAATTTTCACTACTAAAAACATATCCTCTTTGTATACTGTTGCCAGACTGTATTCTTGCCATATCAAATTTTAATTTTTCAATTACACCACTGGCTCTGGTTACATTTGCTATAAACCCAGTTATTTCCTGTTTAGAGTTTTTCAGAAAATTAACGTCTACATCTCCAAGAGTCTTAAATTCTCTTTTAACCCGTTCAATAATATTAGATGAAGAAATAAAAAATTGTCTACCATCTGCCTCTAATTTTGTTCTATCAAAAATTGTTTCTTGTTTAATTGGTATTCTTGAAAGTTGAGAGCCACTTGAAACGTATCCCGATACCGTACTTGCTAATCCCTTAGCATTTAGTTTTGATATTTCTGCTAAACTAAACTTAACCTTTTCCAATTGCCCATTTGCTGACTTAATACTTGCTTCAAACGATTTTATATTGCCACTTGAATTTGTTATTATAGAACCTAAATCAAATTTTTTACCATTAAAAGCACCCTTAAGATATTTTTCGACATCTTCAATTGTTCTTATTACGCCTTGTTTGTACTTAATTCCTTGTTCTTTTAAATCTTGTTCATTAAATATTTTTATTTTTGAATTACCTGATTGTGACGTTGCTTTTTTTATTTTTTCTATTGTATCATTAATCAAAGTTAAATCTTTAGCATCTACTTTTAATTTTACTGAAATTGCAGTTGTTACTTCTTTTTGTAAAGCTTTTATTTGTTTATTGATATCCGTAGATGCCGCATCAATTTTCGCTCTAATTAATATGTTTAAATCATCCAAATTAATCCACCTCTCTTTTATAATTTAGGGCATGAAAAATACCCTACACTTCAAAGAGTAGGGAGTTATTTATTTATTCTACTATTCATCACATCACAAAATAAAAACCTCCAAAGGGAGGTTAAGCGTTCTTTCCTAATCGCTCTATTCTGGTTAATATCTTTTTTATGTTATCAATTGCATAATAATATTCACACTTCGAACATTGTTCTATGTTTTTAATATTAAGCATTTTGCTTAGTCTTATATTAATTTCTTTAAGATCCTCTCCATTTAAACCATTTTCTGGCAAAGGTTTAATTAAAAAAGATTTGTGAATAAATCTTGCATCACTTAATATCAAACTTCGCTCATATATTTCACCATTGCCTAAAGTCTTTGGGAAATAATACTGATCATAAACTTTTTTGCTCTTATTAACTACATCTTCATAAAATTGTAAATCACTTTCGTATTTATTAATATCTTGATATGATTCTTCCCTTGGTCTATACAATGTTTGGATAGGAATTACAAAAACATTTTCGTGATATTTTTCATTAAAATCCATATCCTGAAAAATTAAAACTGGTCTTGCTTTTGCTCTAGAGACAATACAAACTTCTGGTGATTTTAAATATCCTTTTCCGTCTTCAATAGGTTTAAATCCATCATTCTTTATCTGTAAAGTACCACAAAAAGAAGACGTATTCGCATAATTTAATGCTAATTCTTTGTCCCCTGAATTAGAAAACTCAAAGAACCCTATTGGCATTCTTTCAACATATTCAAATCCAGATAATATTAAAGAGTTATAGTTAATTTTATCAACAAAAGACGTAGTCAGCACCTACATTTCTTTTAAAATTTC
>Ga0209728_1000675_pt1 | contig 25112 bp, 37 predicted proteins | sample RifGroD1_FD_183997 | JGI IMG/M metagenome (GOLD analysis project Ga0209728, IMG submission 183997) | Groundwater microbial communities from Rifle, Colorado, USA - Groundwater D1 (SPAdes) (version 2) | ecosystem: Environmental > Aquatic > Deep subsurface > Groundwater | place: Rifle, Colorado... | reverse complement strand
GCTCAAAATTTTTGGCAAAAGTTCTCAAGATTTTTGGCAAAAATGACCTAGATTTTAGAAGTAGTTCATAGAGGGAAAGCCCGATAGATTTACCCTCTATTTTATTTGCTTTTTATATTCGTTATTTAAAACTCTTTGATGGGCATAATTTGTCTTATTCCTGAGCATCCAAGCGTTTCTGAATCCGATCAATGACATTAGACCATCGTTTGTCAGTTTCAGATATTTGCTGATTAAGCGCTCTAGTTGAGCGACTTGTTCTTACCGAGTCAATAACGACATAAATATTTGTAATTATCAAGGTTGTAATTAGTGCAACGTAAATACGCCGACTCCACTTCGTTTGGTGTTGCTCCTCCATTGTTTTTCACCATCCTTCTTTTTCAGATAAGGGGTATTTAAAAGCTCCAGGTCGTGAGACCAGGGGCTTTCTTACTGCGCATAATGCGTCAACTGTCTACTAACCTAGCACTGTAATTGTTCTTTCAGCAATTACAATTTCAACCTCGGAGCGTATTGGTAACTCGACTCCACCAATTAGCTTTGTTTCTGGAACTTCTCCAATAGTCATACGACTTGCCATCACCAATGTTGCATAAGAGTTAACCAATTTACCTTGTATAATCGTCATATTAATCCAACCTCCATTAATAAATTTAGTGTTCTTAGTTCAAATTCAGCTTGGTCAATCTCGTTTTGAGACGGCATGAGGGAATCAAGAAGTGCTTGCTGTTCTGCCAATTGACGCTCTAGCTCGTGTTGTAGTATTTCTTCGGGAAAGAAATCTCTTTTGGTTACTTCCCCTGTAGAGCAGTTTACTTCATGAGCACCGTACAATTACTTCACCCCCCAAAGCTCAAAGGTAGTACCTTCTCCAAATTGGGCACTAGCTGGACTGGAAGAGATAAGAGAAATTTTGCTAATTACTACACTATCATTCCCCCATCCGTGCGATTTTGGCCCTACAACTGAAGAAGAGGATGTAACGAACTCACTCTTAAGGGTCTTTTTCTTCGCAGCATTATTTGCAATACTGCACTCAAGTAGTCCTCTAAAGTTTGCTGCATTACCCACTATTAAATTGGGAAGATCTATCTGGGAACTTTGTCCACTCGCATCGTAGTAACTGTACGAACTACTATCATCATTAAAGCGTAGCCATAAACCTACTGCAGAGGTCGTACTAGATACGATCTGATGTCCTATGATTTTTAGGAGTCGATAGGTAGACGGAATTGAAGAAAAGGCAAGTGTACTGGGAGCGCTAGAATCCACAATAATTTCTGCAATCTTTTCCCAGGCTCCATCACTTAAACTAACTGTTTTCCACTCGGGAGCAGTGGCACCAGCATTCATAGAGAGTAGTTGACTTGCTGTTCCCTTTGCTAACCTCGCTGGCGTATTTGCACCAGAAGCATAGATAATATCTCCCGCTGCCGTTAATAGGGATTGCAGGCTAACCATGTATTGGGGTGCTGTAGCCCCTGCGTTCATGCCTAGCGCTTGGTATGCTGCTCCCTTTGCAAGTCTAGCCCAAATTCCTGCCGCAGTAGCGTAGGGTATATCACCTTGAGTTGTCAATAAGGCCAGTGCTAACTTTTTGTCTAGTTCCACCTTGAGCCCAGCCGGGTGTACTGCCCTAGTATTATCTGTGCCAGCGGTAGTCTCGGCAGCGGTAGCAAGTTCGACATGTCCTTTGACTGTCTCTATCGCAGTTTCCGCCTTATGCGTATCAAGGTCAGTGTCTAATGCATACTGAGTGTGTGGATCAGCTGCCCCCATATGTGCGACTTGGGCATCGGACACTCCCTTGACTGTTTGATTCGTCCAACCAACTCCAGCCAGGGCCAAAGCGAATGCACTCATAAATGCATCGTTATTGATCAGTCGCTCAAATAACGGGTTGAAAGTATCTGGATGAGCTAAATCTGTTGTTTCAAGCTTTCTTAAATCAAGGCTATAATCCAAAGGAACATGAATATCTTGGTTAGGCACTTAGTACACCCCCTAAAATTCATCATCTATTTCGAATACCATTTCGGCATCGGCATCTTTTTCTTTATTTCGAAATGTCTTGATAGCTACAATGTCGCCGTCAGAGTCAATTAATGCTATTTCATTGATCTTTTGATCTGCCAAATCAGGTTTAAGCAATCGACACGAATACCGGCATGTTGTAGCAATCGGAAAACTGTGTTCAGTTATATCTTTTCTGAGTAGTTCATGGTTTAGCGCGATATCAGTTCCAACCGGTGGAATAGGGGTGCCATCCAACGTTACACCTTCATCGCCAAAAGCCATTTTAGTTATGGACGGTAAGGTTATTTCTCCTGCTCTTGCACTTGCAAGCTTCTGCCTACCAATATTAGTTGTGACACTATTCGCCATTACAATTCCTCCTCCCATATCGCAGCACTTAACTCCTTAGTTCCATCGAGTCTAAAACTACCATCCAATCGCCATAAATTATATTCCGTGGTTAGCATTGCCTTTAAATCTTGGCTTGTAGGTACTGACATCTGAAGATACGTCCTCATCGGCATAGGCTCTCTATATCCTACATATCCGCTCAATAAATTAGTTCCGTCAAGCATCCAGCTTCCATCTAACAAAATACTGATATTTCCAAAGAAGTTGACTGCCATTGTATTTTTTACGACTGTTTCATTTGCACTGCTAGGATTAGATGAATAGAGTTGAAAGCCATAATTAGGGAGTGAGCTAGCCATTTTCACATCTCTTACTGTGCTTTTAACTGCATTGAAAGTCTTACACAAATCTATATCTTGCTCATCAATAATTATCATGAACTCGGCCCATCGTTCAGGATCTTTCTTCCAAAGTGGCTGAATATCAAAATTTTTGAATCCTAGACTTCTTAATGCATAAACAATTCCTTCGTTGCTTCCTGCTTTTTCAGCAATGATATTCTTCATCGACAATCTGATTCTGTAGTTTTCAACATCTTCACCCTGGAATCTTGGCATATTTCTGTCTCGTCCATGTTCACTCAGCATCTTTCCACTAGCACTGATAATCATAGACTCCTCACGAACTCTGAAGATATCCTGCTTCGATTGGTCAAACACCTTTCCAAACACCTTGAAAAGTATATAAAACTGATTCTTCGTCTTGGCAATTTTCTTGAGAGGTCCCGGAAGAAGGTAGTACATATAATCTTGAAACTTTTCAAACATAGCTTACACCCACTCAACACTTATATTGAGTAAACCAAGCATAATAACCTTGTCATTGCTTAGGATCACGTCATCAGCAGGGGACACGATGTTTGTTTTCTTGTAAACTTTGATTTCGTTTTTCAGTGCATATCTAATGTCATCTAGGTATAAATTGTTTAATTCTCTATCCTTACTGACCACCAGCAGCGCAGTGATAATTTCTTCAGCTCTTTCCACGATGCCTTCATCACTTGCATCTTCTGCAATGAATATAACAATTTCAATGTCCTGCTGCACGACCTCTGATGACTTTATGAGTAAGTTATCATACGGCCCTTTTATTGTGATAGCTTCAACTTCCACTTTATCAAGTAAGCCTTGGGTTGCAGCTCCTGCCGGAGAAGTCACTATTATATCAATTGTTCCTTGACCCCGAGGATGCATGTCATCAACTCTTACAAACAGGACTCCTTCAACTGCTTCACAAACATTCTTGTATTTATCACTAATAGGATTAGTTGAAAGTTCTGCCCATGAATTGAGAGTTCTTGTTCTCAAACTCTCAATATCCTCAGTGTCGCTTCCTTCTTGAACGAGCCAATCGGAGGCATTGGATATCCTGTCAACACCTTCGATGTGAGTGAGGGACTTTGTTATTTGTCCAGGAGGAACATTATATTTTGCGCCCGTTGTTTCAGCCATCACAAGAACCTTCTGACTTAAGGAATCGGTTTGAAGAATTGCATCCTCTACTACCAAGAAGCGGAGCTCATCGCCATTAATGTCTTGCTCTGTTTTGAACACGTCTCCTTTAGCAATCTTGACCGCATCTCCAGGAGCATCCCTCTCGATGGTTACATATCCACTTGTTTTTGTTGGCTGCTTTAGCTTCTTCGAGAAATCTGCTGCCTTAAGCTCCATCCACACATCCTGAGCATGTGAGGCAAAAGTGTTGTTAACTACACCCCTTAAGAGCTTGACCAACTCAATTCGTATTCGGAGGAGTATCATCAATAGAGTATAGAAAACGCCCCCTGAACTGAAGTTCGTTATCGTAAAACCTTCTGAAGCTAACTCATCCTGGATTGAGTTCTTCAGCTCGTTTATGTCCGGCACTGGGAGGATCTCGTCTAGTATTTTATCATCAATCATACGATCACAACCTCAACCTTGACCCGATCCAGCGCAACATCCAAGTTGTACTGAGCTAAGTCATTGATAAATTTGAAAGATACTCGGATAAAGATTGTGTCACTATTGAACTCAAGCTTTGTTTTGATCGTTCCATTGTCAATGGATTCTCTTTTTGAGAGCTTCATCTTGACCCTTTGTTCGATCTCAAGCCTCGTCAGATCATCATCTAGTGCCTGAATAAAGTCAAGCAGCGACCATCCCCAATCTCGGTCATAAAAGAGTTCTCCTTCTTGGGATGAAGCTTCGAGCCGGATGTCCTGGATGATGCACTCCGCATTTGAAACGAGGGGAGCGTCGCCATTTGTAGCAGGAGTCAACTGCCAATTATCATCTAGTTTAATATCTGTATCGTATAGACCTGCCATCAAATCACCTTCCCGACTACAAAAACATCGAGCTTACCATACAGGAGAACTACCGCCGCAACATCTCCGTAATCAAGCTTTTCCTTGGACTTTACCTCCAGTATCTCAGGAAAGCTTGTGTTAATCGCTTTGTTTTCGTCAAGTATTTTGAGATTATACATGTAATAATCCGGGTATTCTTGTGCTTTTGTGATCTTTGCGTAAACAGTGGCAGGGAGCTTTACATGTTGATATCTTACCTGAATAAGCTTTTCGATGACATTTTTGATCATCTGCTCCAACACAGCTCTCCCTCCTTAGAAGTAAATATAGGTTCGAATAAATCCCGTTTCATTTGTCGTGAAGACAACCTTCTTGGTTTCAAATTCCCCGGATATTTTCGGGTGCCTTACAATGATTCTTTGTGAGTGCTTGATGAAGGGCGCGGATACAGTTTCAAGCTCCCAAACTCCTCCTGGTCTTTCGAGGGATATGATATTAACTGCATATTCAAACTCGTATACTTTCTTTTGCTCCGGCTTTTCTCCCCAGTAGAACACGCCTTCGAGGAAAAAGAATTCTTCTTTGATCTTCCATATAGCGTGGATCTCTTCGATGACTGATATTACATTCTTTCGGAAGATCGGTATCGTTTTTCGCTTTTGAAAAGTCTTCGAGGTTATCTTCATCTTTATTATTCCTGCCTTGTTTAGGCAGAAATTAAGTATTTCTTGTGGTGTCGCATTTAGAAAAGTATTTGTGATGTAAGTCTCTTCTAAGAATATCATTTCATCCTTCAAAATAACTTCGTTCGAGAAGCTTCCTTCGCTCATTGGATTGACTACATACCCTTCAAAGACTTCATCGAGAACCCCATCATAACCCAGTCTAATTAAGGATTTATCCTTTTTATTAAGGGTAATCTTTTGATTAAACTGCTGTGTGAATCTAACTTTTGCCCAATCGAAGTATGAATTCTTTGAGGAGTAAGCTTCGATTTCAATGCCCTTTTTAAAAAAATATCCCCCGATATTTACACTGATCTCAGGATAAAAGAGCTCGCTTTTTTCCACCATTTCACCTCGTTTAATATTGCTCTATTAGCCTCATTTTTTCCCTAAATGATAGAGTATCAGCATCATCTGTTGCAGCCGTATTAGATGTCTTATCTTGAATTTTTGGAGCTGCTCCTCGGTTGCTTAAGTAGCCCTGGTATTCAGTCGATATAGTTGCATTGGCCGCTGAGGTACTCTTTGCCTTCGAAGCTGCTGAGCTTGCCGAGCTTGAGGTTTCTGTGGCAGTAATAGTCATTGCAACATACTCCCAAAGCTCAATCATGACTGAAAGCTCGTCGTTTTTGTTTTGCTCTTTAGTTGTTAGGTTTTTAAAGATAACTTGTGTTACTCCTCTGACCGCCGTATGTTCATTGACCATTTCGTACACAACGGGCTTTGCCTGACCGCTTTTCTTAAAGAGGTTTTGAATCGCTTCAAGCTTCTGTAGCTTCGTAAGTTCAGGACCATCATAAATGAGAAGCTCCACGTTTATTTTTGCATCCTCATATCCGGTAGCTTGTTTTGGCTTTTCAGTTCTGCCTTCAACCGTTTGTTCCTCAATCAAGGCATCGCTCTTAATTTCAATGCTTTTGAAGAGACCAGGGAGGATAACCCCCCCGATCTTTATGGTACTCTCATCAAGGTATATCAAGGTTATCCCTCCCCAACCAGATCGCTTCCGTTACCGTTCGTGTAGTCTTCGATTTCTTTGAGTAATTTAAAGAGCATCGGGAGATCCTTGAGCTTGTTAATATCCACCTGAATGATTAATTTTTCGATGATAGTTGCCTTTTCTTTGTCTTTAGAGCTTTGATTGTTCTCCGCTTTTTCTCTTGTGATTTCCTTTATGTTAACCTTTTTAACTTCTTCACGAGATGTCACATTAGTAGGACTTTGAGCAAGAGCCGAGGTAGGAGTTGGTACTGGGTCTGGTGACAGTGCGACTGCCGGAACGATAGCCGGAGTAGCAACAGGGGCCGGAGTAAGAGCCTGGGTAGGAGTTGGTATTGGGGCTGGTTCCTGTGCGACTGCTGGAACGATAGCCGGAGTAGCAACAGGGGATGGAGTAAGAGCCGAGGTAGGAGTTGGTACTGGGTCTGGTGCCGGTGCGACTGCTAGAGTAGCAGCCAAACTGACGCCATTAAAGGCTTGCTCTGTTACATCCGCAGGAAGATTCTTGGTCTTAATCATACCGCTAGTTATGGTTTCAAATACTCTCCGTCCTGATAACGTTAATTCTGATAAAGGTCCTACATGAGCATCTGAAAATGGCAACATCTCCCTAATCTTTCCCAATGCACCTTTTACAGCGTTTACCGGGGCTGACACCGCACTTGTGATTCCCTCTGTGAAGGTTGTAAGAACCTTAGCTCCTGACTCCTTAAACCATGCCAAAGACCCGGTTATGAAATCCTTAACTGATTGGATTCCACTTGAAAAAGCACCAGTAATCTTAGGCCAACTATTAGAGAAAAAGCTCACGACGCTATCCCAGTTCTGCCACAAGAGTACCAGGGCTGCTATTAAAGCCACGATACCGATAACAACCCAAGTCATAGGATTAGCCAGGAGAGCCACTGTGAAAGCCCATACTGAGGCTATCAGACCAGGCATTGCGGTGACTGCTGTTGTAACTGCTTGTCTAGCCATTTGAACTAAGCTGACTACAAAGTTCTTTACGGCTGTCGCTCCGTTGACCGCAGCAGCTCTTGCCATGTTAAAGATTGATGTAGAAACATTCTTGATGCCCGTTGCTGCTGAGGAAGCAAAGCTTTTAACTCCTCCAAAAGCTGCCTTGAGTGAGTCTCCTGCGTACATGGCCTGAATTCGAATAGTAGTTAGCATGTCAGGTATTTTTTTCAATGTTACTACGAAGTTAACAATTCCCCCAGCAGTCTTTGTAACTACTAGTCCAAGTGCCCCAAAACCCGCAATAAACACTCCTAGAACCGCTAAAATGATAGAAATTGTAATTACAGTTAAAGAAATAACCCTGACAAGATCCTGATTTTTTCCTATCCAAGCACCCACTTTGTCGATTACCTGACCGCCACGATCGAGTAATTGATTGAAGGTTGGTAATAGAGTATTTCCAACTTCTTCACCTACATTGTGAAGCCGCTGCTGTAATACCGTGAATTTGTCAGGCTCAGTATCATTTATTGCATTTGCCATAGCGCGAACTTCGTTAACACCATTCCCCATGGCTCCGTATACAGATAGGATGCCACTTTGGAGATCCCCTGTTTTGTTATACAGCAAGTCGACCATATCTACAGCTTCATCGGTTCCGAAAGCCTCTACCAACTTCATCTTTTCCGCAGAATCCATTGTTTCACCGAATTTACCTTTCAGTAAACCGAGGATTTCAGGCATACTCAAAAGCTGTTTATTGGCATCAGTGAACTTTAGACCCAAAGTTTCTCCGGCTTTAGCAGCCGATCCAATAAAGGCTGCGTATTTAGTACCGGCTTCGCCTCCACTCATGGTGGCTTGCAGCATTCCAAGTATGGCAAATTGTTCTTCCATTGGGACCTTTGCTGACGTTGCAGCTGCTCCCAATCCAGAGATAGCCTGTGCCATACTAGCTCCGTCAGTTTTAAAAATATTAGCAGTATTACCAATCCCAGCTGCAAACATTTCTCCGAAATCAATATCGGACATATCCTTATAAAACCCTTTATAGATACCATACCCAGTTGCGAAGAGACTGGTCATCTCTGCGGTAGTCGCCTTTGTTCCCTTGGCGGTTATACCTGCAATCTCTGTGTATTTACCGACCGCCTCATCACTCAAAGAAGCAATTCCAGATTTAATGTCGTATGCAGCGCCAATAAAATCAGCTTTCGTTGTTCCTGCCCACGTATCCGAAAAGCTTTTTGCAGCATTTTCGAGTGTTTTTAAATCCTTGACTCCAACTGATTTTAATTCTCCGAGAGCTTTTCTTGTTCCAAAGGTAGCTGTAACAGGGGCGATCATAGCCCCCGCGATCTGGCTCCCAACGCCAGCAATTGCAATCCCTGTCTTCGCCATATTATTAAAGGACTGATTGAGCTTTTCGATTTTTCCAACGGAACTATCCACGGTGGACCCGACTCTCGCCATGGGGCCTGATAAACGATCGATCATGCCAACAATTACACTTAACTTAAAAACCGTATCTAAGCTCACACTATTTTCTTCACCCCCCTGTATAAAAATGTTAAACTATGGTATATTCAAATAAAAAGGAGGGTTCAATCATGATCATGCTTCTTTTAACGGGTCTTTTTTATATCGTCCTTTTCGCCCTTGGTGCTGGTGTCGTAATATCAGTTGTTATCTTTGTACCGCTTACTATCTATGTGATCCCATATTGCCTTTGGGTCGGCAATCAGTTCACCATAGGCAAGCATCATGACAAGAAGAAGGAAAGTCTCTTTAAGACTGCGAAACACGCCACAATCTTATACAAAAGCTGGATTTCAAGAAAAGAACCGACCTTTTAACGAGGCCGGTTCTTTTTTATTCCGAAAATACTTTCGAAATAGCCCGGGCCATTACATTCTCTTCGAGCTGTTGAATGTATCTTGCCTGAGCAAGAGCCTTCAAAAATTCGTCCATGTCCATGACTGCAACAGCTTTCTCCAAAAGAGCAGGAGGTAAGTATCGGTGTATTTCTAGGGTGCCAGCCTGAATGTAATTTGTACTTATCTCCTGGAGCTGCTCCTCTAGAGCTGCTTTAAATTTATGTCTTTAGACAACCCCAACATGTTCAAAAGCTTTTCCCCGATACTAAGGGAGAGGGCAGGGTATTCTTCAAGATCGGCCTCAAGTTTCTGTGTCTGTTCAGCAATAATGTTGTCTAGGACAAACGCCTTGAGTGCCTTTGTCGGGCTTTGGGAAGTGCTCTTTACATATCGGTCATAACTTGCCGTTGCAGGTTTTTTAAAAACGTAATCAAGCTCAACGGTTGCTGAATCGTCCGGCTCAATTGTCGCTTTAACGCAATATACCTTTCCGTATTTAGCCTTATATATTTCCACGTTATCGATATCCATTTTTCTTCCTCCAATTTGTCATTTATATTGAGACTAACGCTCTTTAAACTGCCTTTAAACCGTCCCTAGTAATGCCGTTAACAATGATAAAGTCCATGTCAACCTTCAAGGATTTATCTCCCTGGGCATCTTTATGACTCGTCTTCGTAAAGGTCACGGTGTCTAGCTCATCCGTAGTAGTCCTTTGGGATAGATTCGCATAGCTGACAGTGATTTTTGGTATTACGAGCTTGTAAAGAGAAACGTCCTGCTGCTTGCAGTAATTTACGAGATCATCAAAGTCATCTTTGAGAAACGAGATCTTTCCCGATGCTTTATAGTTCCCAGTACCGTAACCTCTTGGACTGCTGCCTTTTCCGTAAACGGCTTCTTTTTCAAGCTCATCATCATAGGAGATTTCTTGGACCTCAATCTCAAGCCCCGGAAGCTTCACAGCTACATCAGACCAGTCATAACTCTTGCCGTTAATGATCGACATCTTACATCCCTCCTTATAGCTGTTTTGTGAATGGATTTTCCATTCCAAGGTCAATCTCGATTTCTCTGATATGACCAATTGGAATATATCTAATAACGATAATCAGTTTTTCGGTGGCAAGAATATCCTGACCCTCTGGAACTATGATCTTTGCCGAAGATATTTCCTTCGATCTCGCCATTATGTCGAGTGGTATCTGAATGAATTTAGCTATTGTTTCAAGGCTACCCTGGACATCGACCATGTCTACGTCACTTTGAAGCTCCAGAAGTGCTTTCTTTCGTGTCTCTTTTACAATTTTATTTTTTACCCTGACATCCTCAGCATATCGATAGTCCGATCCATCTGGGCACATCATCCTAGCATTTGTAACATAGAACCCCTCAAGCCCTTCATACTTCCTGAAGGTGAGATATTTTGTTTCATCGAGTATTCCGATGTAATCTTCAATCCCCACCGGAAGTAGTTCCAGCATTTTATTCTCGGAAATACTGAAGCTTTTAACTTCACCAATTGACTGCTGTACCTTCGATTTCGAGTATAGGCCACACACAATCCCTGCGTTGTTGATGTCGTGGATCGTGCCGTCCATCCTCGTGTAGAGAGACCTTGCTGTCACGATCTGTATATCATAGTTCTGCAGACCAATTCTCTCGTCAACAAGGTATTGAGCGTATTCATCTAGGCTTTCGTCTTCAGTGATATTCCTAGCTTCAAGCACAAAAAACAGAGGTTTTTTGTACTGCTCATAAAACGTCTGCTCTTCTGAAGATACTGCCGCCCATAGGGCCTTTGTTGACTCTCCGACGATATGGACAAACTCGAAGGAGTAGCTTGTATTCCTCAATTTATCGATTGCACCGAGCACGTCCTCATTCGTCATTTGCGGAGCTTCGGTTTTAACGGTATAGGTATCACCAATCTTAAAAGAGTCTGCCTTGACCACATCCTCGGTAAACTTGAAAACGACTCCCGTTGAAGGAATACTGACCTCTCCATTGACTGCCAAAGTGACTTCATCGGAGTACGAATACCCTCCATCTACCGAATACCGCAGCACCGCTTCATTGAATCCTCCTGCACCTGTAAATTTCACGAGCAATTCATAGGCATTGTTAGGCGCTCCAGTGACCGTGCATAGTCCCAATCCTGTTCCAGCCTTTGTCACGGTTCCGATCGTGCCAGCTACCGACGCAATAACTGGCAAGCAGTAGATCATATTAGAGCCATTTTCCACACTATCCATGCAAGCATCAGCTAAAGGACTCAGACCGAGTTTTTCTTTGATTTTCTTTGCGTTCATTGTCCCAGAGATAACAATAGGAACACTCGACACGATAGGAGAAACTCCAATCTTAAAATGAATGCCTACTCCCTTAGTGGTATCCACTCCAAGGCCCCCGTCAGTAATGATTGTATTAACGTCCCTTAGCGGCATCCTTTTTCACCTTCCTTCCTCCAGCAGGAGACTCTAAGAACTCTTTCAGTGCGTTCTCGTAATCCTCTTTGGTGACTGCCTTTCCTGCTCTCCAGCCTTTGGCAGCCTTCGCGCCCTGGAAAACTTTATCAGGCGTTTGACTTTTTTCTTTTAAGTCCTCAATAGTTAAAAGACTATGTGTGTCTTCTGCACTAGCTTTATTCATCGTTTTCTCCTTCCACTTCAATTGTTAAGTCAAACTCCTTAAGTTTGCCTAAAGTGCTATCTTTATAAAGCCCACCATCAAACCGGATCTTGACCTGAACTGCAACTTTGGCCTTTAGCACACTGTCATTCTCTTCAACCCAGTCAGCATCTTCGACTTCGATTGCTGTGAAGTTATCGTCAATCAAGATCCCACGGTCCAATAAGCCAATAAACTTCTCGAATATGCTTTCACATTTGCTCTGGTCATACTCGCCAATCACCACAACGAAACTTGATTTTCGGTCGAACGTTTTAACTCTTTTCTGCTTAATGCCTAGTTGATCTACATATATAGTTTTTGCTCCGCTTCGTTCGAAGCTATCACCTGCAAATAACACTGCTCCGATATGACTTTCGTTAGATGCTTCAAGCTTCTTTATGCATGTAAAAACCTTTGATTTTATCCCCGCCTCCGTGATCTTTTGAATTAAATACTCTTTGCATTGTTCGATCATGTTTAATCCTCCGCTAAAGCATCCTCAAGAGTTCCCCTGATTTCGTGCATATCGTCTTCCGAGATGCCCAAGAAGGGACGTGCTGGAATTTTGACCGTGACGGTTACTTCCTTTTTACGAATCCATTTGTCACCTATCTTGAATACGAGTCCCTTGGATGTCTTGGCTCTAATGGTAATTTCTCTGCCTTCTTCTCCGAACTGGTGAGTTCTGGCATAAATCTTATTGGTTCCTATCGCAAATCCCGTTCCATCAGCCTCGGACTTGATAGAGTTTTTGAGGCCCGCAGTATTTGTCAAGGTTGTGCCACCCTCACGAGTGGCTCTGATTGACTTTTCCCACGTTTTTCCTTCAGGGTCTTTTGTTTCCTTGAAGCGTTCCCTGGTAGAAGTGCGGAGGGATTCTGCCAACGCCAAGCTTACACCTCTAAGATCTACTTCCTCCAATTGGCGGAGCCTTCTCATGAGTCGTCTAACATCTCCATCGAGTCTAATGCTGTACACGGTTTACATTCCTCTCATGGATTCTCGCGAGAATAGTCTTGGACTTGAACTTATATTGAACCCGGTATTGGCCTTAATAGTGGTATCTGATATTCCAATCTCGATCATGCCTTTTGCGACATTTTCAAGGAACCTAACAGCTGCCTTATACCTTGTAAGGTAATTGCTTTCTTTCTCACTCTCATCAATCCCAATCCTTGAGAAGAGGTTATACACCGCGATATCCTTAGAAAACTTATTAATCACCTTTGGAATAGGGGAGAAGGGGATGGAATACCTTTTAGCAAGGTATCCGTCGATTTCACCGTCTGCATCCCCAATAGCCTCCTCGATAATGGGTATAATCTTTGCTTCTCTGAGGGCTTCGTCCTCGATGTACTCATCTCCGATGATGGCATTTAAGGCATCCGGTTTTATCATGCCTCTGACTTCTTCAAGTGTGCAGTATGGCATTACTCTGCATCCGCTCCAGTAGAACCAAAGGCCATCTGCCAAAAGCCGTACCCGGCATTAGCTCTTGAGGTTACACCATAGATAAACTGTTTTCTCATGAAGACATTCTCATCCTTGTCGTCAATTAAAGCGTCAAACTTTGGAGCTTTCCGTTCTTGAAAGATGAAAGGCTTTAACGCTTTAGTTGTACAAAGGAGATACCACGCCGTGTCCGTGTCTTCTCCAGCAAGGTCAGGAACAACCATAAGCTCTGCTGTACCCTTAAAGACGTTGTCAGAGGCTTCAATTTGATCAGCAAGCAATATTTTTCTTGCCATTCCTTCATTGGCAGGAGCTACCATCAGGATATTAGGAATGAGCTTCAAACTGTTTCCATTTTCATCAACCTGAGACATTATGGCGCTTCTTGCTTCGGCGTAGGATTCGACAGTAAGTTTTTTTGTACCCTTGTTGCTGACAGTCTTTTTACCTGCCTTGTGTGCATCCGAGAAGAACGGCTGCCCATCATAGCATTTATTAGTGAAACCTCCCTTTACGAGTCCGAAAACAAGGTCATCAGGGAAGGTTACCGTGCTTTGAGCGATATCCTGGATGACTGGATTATAGACTCCAATTTTGTCATCCTCGATGTCATTCCGATCAACCCCGATGGTCAGCTCAAAGTCCTTGTTTTTTATCGTGTAATCAGATCCGGTAAGGTTTTGAATCTCACGATCTCCAATCCATTCCCTCATTCGAGGGATCTTGCCAAGCCATTTATAGTTTTCTTCCCCGGTCTCACTTGGAACTTTAGTTGCGATCTTGTCCCAAAGCGTCGTGCTTGTATCAAAGACCTTGTTGAATATTGTCTTAAAGCCTGTCGTGATTCCCACTAATGCTTGTTGATTTACTATCATCTTATAATTTCTCCTTCTCTAATTAGAATGCATAATTACACAAGGGCATAATCAATAGAAATCGCAATCGATGTACCACCTGTAAAAGCACCTGTAGCTACTAAATTCATGCTCTTACCGGATGTCAATTCTCCCTGGAAACCAGCGCCATCTGTTACATTAGCAACAGTAGCCTGAGATCCGATTTTTGCCCCATCTGTTAATGCTGCAGCTAAAGCAGTACATACTACAATCGGTACGTCGTTACTGTCTTGCAGCTTAATATTTGTACCTGCTGCAAACGGACCGCTTACTCGAAGCGAGTAATTTAACGGTACAATCTTTTTCCCTATAACGCCTGGAATAATTGCCTTACCCGCGTTGATTTCTGCAAGACTGGCTATTGCCACTGCATTGAATACATGCCTTTTTGCCGCATGAGCAGCAATTGTATCAGCATTACCTTTCACCGTTTCAGTGGTTCTGCCTACGCCGGCCAGTTCATAAAGGACAAGATCAGGAGATTCCCACATATCAACCCAAACTCCGTCAGATTCAACAGCAATAACTTTCCCGGCCACCGACCGAGCGGAAGATTCATCTGAAGAGGATACTGTTTCATCATCCACGATAAAGCAGTCTTGAAGGACATGCGCCCCTGTCACTGGGTTATCAGAATCGTTCTCGAACTTAAAGCAGCCTCTTTTAACTCTTACCAATTTATCGCCGTTTTGCCCAGCAAAATTGTTGACATATTCTTCAGCTCTACCAAGACAAACAAGTCCGGCCGCTTCTTTCCCCGGCTTGGCATAGCCTGCTTCCAATACGACTAAGCCTCCTTCGTAAATAATTGTTTGTGCCGCAACAAGCACTAATAGAAAATTGACCTTCCTTTCAGAAGTGTTTCTTCCTACACTTAACACTGTTACTTCACATCCTTTCCGTACTTGTCAAGGTCTTCCTTAGAAACTCCCAGCTGCTTGCAGACTGCCATAGTTGTTTCGGAAACTTTGCCATCATTACGCTTGGAGTCTTCAATATCAAGTTCTCCCATTGGAACGGCTTGAGGAGCCTTTTCCACAAACTTTGTAAAGCCTTCAGGGTCTTTCAAAGCGTATTCTTCAGCCCATTCCTTCTGGGCTGCTGAGATTTTACCCGCCTTCAACGCCTTGATTACCAGCTCACCGCTGTCCTTTTTATCAAGTCTTTCCTTGAGCTTGTTGAACTCTGTTGCCGGCACAAAGTTGGCAGGGTTTTTCAGGGCCATGATAGCAGCCGCCACATCCTCAGTCTTAGACGCTTTATCATCGATTCCGAGCAGACCGCAAATCACTTTATTTGACACAATTTCAGTTCCAGTATCCTTTTTCAGCTTTTCCGACTCCCCAAGGGCCGTCGTGAGTGCTTGCATTATTTGTTCTTCCGTAGCTCCTTCAGGTAGACCGAGAAGAGCCGCTAATTTATTTAAGTCCATTTCCATTACCCCTTTTTCAAATTCATCTATGTTTAACGAGTTCACAATGGCGTACATTCCATCAATCGCCGGTGTGTTGGTAAGAGCTGCAGAGTGAAGGACAACGGCCTTTTGGTCACTCTTTCTGACCAGAACGACAGGTGAGAGGTATTTGTATTCCTTATTCTTCAGATACTCCTCAGCCTTTGGTGTCCACTCAACCTTTGCTGCAATTGCCCCATCTTGGATAAACAAGTCCTTGATCCATCCTCCAGCAGGGGCCTGAACGTCTTCAAGGGTCTGATGCTCGTAGTCAATGACGATGTCGATTCCTCGTTCTTCAAAGGTGTTCTTGATCCGTTGAAAGCTCTCCTCATCGACAAGAAAATCTCCCTTTTGGGACTTAACAAGCCCGAGGGGCAATAGTTTTATGACACTGGGCACTCCATCGATTTCCGATGAGCTTACACTTAGTATTAATTTTCTTGCCATAAGGTCACCACGCTTCATACTTAATTCATCAGGAAACCGCGTTAGTACGCGTTATAACGCGGGTTGAATTTCATTCTGGTATAATCACATCACTTTATGGATAAGCTATTAAATTAGCCCTTATGGAGCATCTTGTTTGTTCTGTGTTTTTTCCCTCCTTTCGAAGGCATTTTTGAGACTGTCCGGGTAGTCCGCGAGATCTGGTTTAAAGACAACCTTTGCCGGATTAGTATCAAACTTCGGATCAGGATGTACATTCACAAAGCTTCCGTTGATTTCTGCTGATCTTGGAACTTCTTCCTCAACTGTCAGTCCTCGTTCTTTGACTTGTCTTGCAGATAGGGTTTTGACTCCACATCGGCACCGAAAGCCATTTGGAGGATACCAAGTATCCCAAATAGGGTCGTCAGCCTTAAAAACTCGTCCGTCCATCGCATGATGGGAGAGCCTCGTGTGCTTATCGTTGACAGCGTCATACTGCCAATAAGGTCTAAGCTTAAGGACTCCAGGGTCCATCATCTGTCGATAATGTCCCACTTGATAGGCTGTTTGGATGTTCGTTCTGAAGATATTGTCTGCTTGGAAGTTCGTTATGCCTTTATAACCTTTGTCCTGCAGGAAGTCATTCATCCGGTTTTTGAATTCCGTCATTGTCGTGCCTTCCTTGATTGCCTTTAGGAGCTCGCCATGAAACTGATTAAGAACCTGAATTTTTGAATATCCCGATACTGTAAAGGCTCGTACTTGGTACTCTTCAGCTAGCTTGTAAAAGTCGGAAGGAGAAATAGGTAGTTTCTCCCCAAAGAAACTTGCTGCTTCTTCAAAGACAAAGCCTTTGTCTGTCAGTAAATTAAACAGCTCTTTCATTTTCCTTCATCCTCCCGAGCATATCCGCGTAAAACATTGACTTCTGAAGGAGCTCATCAAGGTCTTTGACATCCATTTTTTTATAAAGACTCTCGACAAATTTATCGTCTTCAAGCTGTTTCTTTAATTCCTCAAGACTCTCTGAACTTTCAAGTAGTTTCATAACAGGCTCAAATATTTTGGCAAAAAGGTTAGAGCTTTGAGCAGCCGCCGCATCAGCCAACGTGTCCACCTTGACCTGATAATCCTGACTAATCGTTTGCTCTTTTGCGATATCCTCCTTATTTTTCAGGAGCTTGAACTCCTCTTTGAGAGGAACTGCTACGGATGCAGGAGGAGGAGAGGGAGAGGGAGGAGTCGCCACTTCTTCGCCAGCCTCTGGCTTTGGGATACTAAACTTCTTGTATAGATGAGCCGTCGGTATCTTTAGACCTATTTTACAAATTAGTGTTTCAAAGATTTCAGCAGCTTCCTTCAGGTCTCCGGCTTCCTCACAATCAAACCTGATGTAGGGAATCCTTCTATCCTCACCAAAGTTGAAGAGTACAAGAGGTCGAATCAAATCTTTTCTTAGAGTAGCAGCAATAGCCTTGCAATCTGCAGCGGTCAAGTCATGCCTTACCTCATTGTGAGTCTTTGACTGAGCATAAGATCCGCCTGAGTCGCTGGTGAGAGTCTGGCCTAAGACCGCCTTTGAGATCTGCTCATCACAGAAACGGGCTAGAGATTCATAGACATCGACGGAGGTTGTCTTTGAGCTTTCTATAAACTCAATATCCGTACCCTCCGGGATGATGCCCGCTGCGTCTGTGCCGATCTGTACGAGCGCCCTCATAAGCGCAGCTTTGTCCTCATCACTTGCTGAAGGGTTATACTTTCCAAGTCTTAAGGGCATTCCAAAGAGTTCACAGAAGCTCACCCAGTCTTTGATGTCGTAATTTTTGAATAGATACATCCAAGCCACTACACGGAGGACTCCAGCTCTCGACGGATGTCCTGACCTGGCTTTGTAGCGGTGGATTATAAACTTATCTTTAGGGATTTCAATTCCCGAGGCAAACTCTTTTGTAATTACTTTGAAGGTGTCGTTATGGTCCCAGAAGAATTTCTTCTGAGGTCTTTGTTTGATGTCTTTGACCGTAATTCTTTCTTTGTAATAGTCATATACCCAAATGATTTCACTGACCGCAATCCCTTTACCAATAGCGTCTAATAAATCCATGAGCACATCTTCAAAGTTTTCCAGGCTCTCAATTTCATCTTTGACGAACTCAGCGATGGTCTTATCTAGTTCATCATCCGAGAAGGGGATCACCTCATAGTCAAGGCCTGTGACTGCGTTTTTCCTCGTCTGAAGCTGAGAGAAGAGGTGAGGGTCTTTTTCTTCCATCTCCTCGAAAAGCTCCATTTGCCGCATGACATCTCCGTCATCAGCTTCTCGGAAGATTTGAGCAAGCCGGACCGGAGTCAGACCATTGGATGGATACGTCGAATATTTATCTTGCACCTGGGCGACCGCTATTTCTGAAAGATCCGGCTTTTTCCCTGTGCCTTTACCACCGGATAATTTTTTCTTGTTTTCTTTTTTACTCAATAAGTCTCACCCCCTAGAAAGCCCCTCGTTTGAACTTCATCATCCTACTTATAACCGATTTGTAATCAACCTTAGTGCTGGTCTTAACCTGTAGAGCAAGCCTGACTGCCATCTCTACACCGTCCGGGCCGTCATCGTTGCGACCCATAGGATACTCCTCGAACTGCTGAAGGAGCATTTTATGCTTGGGGTTAAACTTTAGATACTTGTTTTTGATGAAGGGCTGTAAGGATTCGATCCTAACATTCTTGTTCTGGACGCTGTTGATCTCCTCAATAGGAAGGTACACGCCATCTTCCAGGCTTTTTTTAACCATGACATCCTTAAAGTAATACTGAAATTGGACGGTCTCTACACCGAACCGATAGAACGGTTTTCTAAAATCCCGCTTAAGTCTCTTGGACATTTCAATGGCATCGTCGATGATGGCATCCGGTTTCCTCTTCTCAATGGAAGCCTCCACAATGTACATGTATCCCGTTCGGAGGTTCTTTGCTAACGCGATAATGGAAGACGTATCACTCTTCCCGTTCTTTCCGAGGGACGGGTCATTGGAGCCGATGAAGACAAAGTCCAGGTCAGAGAAGTTAAGAGCGGACTCATCGTAGAAATCAAACCATTCCTTATTAAATGCACAAGAATCCGGGTCAACAGGGTCATTCTGAATTTCCGAGTTAAAGCTTGCTTGGCCTTCAGAGATCTTAATAATCATAAGGTCATAGTAAGAAAGCTTCGATTCCCACAAGACCTCAGTGCCTTGATTCATGTCCTCTTGGTTAGCCTCAAAGAATTCCCTGGCATCTTCCTGTCTGCTAACATTTTCAAGATTAATGTAGATGACTTCCCACGCGTCCCAAAGGTCTTGACGATCCGCGAAGCTGATAACCCCTCGGTACTTCACAGAATGGTATTCCGGGTTCTTCAGCACCTTAGAGAGGAGGGAGTCGTAATGCAGAATCGTCCCGATATAGACAATGTCCGTGTAGGTATCTCCAGCCTTGGATACTGCCTTATAAAACCAACTCTCCAGCTTCTTCCGCTGCTCCGGTGTATTGACGTTTTCGTCGTTTTCGATATCGTCCAGGACGATCAGGTCCGGTCTCCAGTTCCTGTGTCTTCGCCCCCTGATCTTTTTGCCGGAGCCGATGGCATCAATCTTGATGTCCGTGGATGTGAGGATAATTCCTGCCTTCCAGACATCGCCTTTTAAGTTGCCAAAATCCTCAAGGATATGAGGGTTTTCTTCGAGTTCTTTTTTAATATCTGTGAGGAATCCTTCCGCTTGCTCTGTGCTGTCTGAGAGGATGATTAGATAATGCTTGTACTCATAAAGCGTGGCGTGGAGTGTATCCTTGAAGGTGAAGTTGGTTGACTTGGCGTGACCACGCGGGGCGGCAATGGCCCGTCTGCATCCCTTATCCCTAGATATTTCCTTTTTGCTGACGGTCGGATCTTTACCCTTCATAACCCCTTGGGTCCAAATTCCGTCAAGCTTTTCGTGAAACTCAGGAGACTCTCGGATGAAGTAGTGGGGGAGATAGGCTCTGCCGAAATATCCGAGGTCGATGGCACCTAATCTCTTCCTGAGTCCTTTCAGTCCGGTGAGTTCTCCTCCGGCCTGGTATTCCTTCAGGAGCTTTTCTCTGAGTTCAAGGTTTTGATTGTTTCTCAGTATGTAAGTTTCGAAAAGATGTTTCTGATACTCCAGGTTTTGGACTACTTCACCATCAACTTCTTCGTCGAGCTGCCTTATATAATCATCCAGTTTAATCATTAGCGACCATTTTCTCTTTCGCCTTTAAGAGCAAAGACCTTAATTCTTTGGCAAGTTCGGGGTCTGATTTAATGGCAGCCATCATTTCAGTCTCCATTCCCTGGAAAGCAAGTTCGATCTTCTTTTTGGAATCTTGCCTTACCCGATCTTTATAGGTCTTAGTCCGACTCAAGGCAGTCATCAAACGTCCAACTTTGTCTAAGGGGAGAGTGTCGAATTCTTCTTCAGCCATCGCTAACCTTTTTACGAGGCCATCCGCAAGGAGCATATTCCCGGCATCCGTGTAGTCTACATCAGGATTCATTTTAACTGCGTTGATAAGGACCTCAGTTTGTCGCTGTGCTTCCACGATCCTCTGAGATACCTGGTTGATCTTGAGCGCATATCTTCCGACAGCACTCTTGCTGATTTCATGTCCCTGGGCCTTTAACCAATCGGATATGGCCTGATAGGTTGTCTTGGTTTTTACAAGCTTGACATCCACTTGCAGTCGTATCTCTTCCGGTAATTCATCCAGGCTTGTAGATATCCGAGTCCTTCGTCTCTCTTTTCCCATTTAGACATCAACTCCCGGATCTTCGCTTGTTCCCTCGACTAGATCAACGCCGTTTCTAGTGAGCTTGATCACTGTATCCTTGCGGTAGGCGGTGTATGCAGTCACTTTTTTATCCGTAAACGATACATATCCAGCCTCCACTAAATAATCCAGGTACTTGCTAATATCAGGTGATATAAGCAAGCCATCCGCAACCAGGGCGTTCGCTATCTGCCGAACGAGGAGGGAGTTTTGATGTCCTTTCACGAGGGAACGGATGATGTAGCCCCTAATTGCTTTATTGTTTCGAATCTCTATTTCCGTGATTTCATCCATAGTTTGTCTCCTTAACTCTTCGAGTTGTATTGAAGCAACTTGTCAAGCTTTCCGTCTATGTTATTCATTTTGTTGTCCACATTATTGAGAGAACGAATGAAGTCTTCTCTTAAAACATAGACAAAGGGCAGATCGCTTTTCAGATCATTGAGTTCGTCTTTAAGTTTTTTAATATCACAGCCAAGATTCACTTCTACTTCCTTGACTTTTTCGTCGTTTTTCTTGATTCCATTTTTGAGCTCAGATAAAAGGCTTTTGAAAAAGAAGCCGAACCCGCCGATGACAAGTGCTGTGACTGTCTGCAAAATCCAGGTTATTTCCATACATTCAGCTCATAACTTCCACCATTCTTGAGCTGAAAGACTTTAGCCTCAATGGTTTTTGTCAGATAGGCTGAGAAGCTTCCAAAATTCTTCTCAATCAGTTCCTTGCACTCTGGCCTCAACGCTTCGACAATTTCTTTGAATGCTTGCGTTCCCAGTGCTTCAAGTTTTGACTTGTCTTCCAATTCATCTTTGACCGCTTCCCTAAGAGATTTTGCTGTTGTTTGTTCGATCTGCGTTACCGTCTTGGTTACAAGTTCATCGACGTCATTCAGTGCGTCCAATAAGAGATTTCGCTGTTCATCGTTCTTGATCTGCTGCGTTTCAGTCTTTACTTTAGTAGTCACTTTATGGAGTGCATTAACCCCAAAAGCAAGCAATAGGGAAAGAGTAGCAAGAACTAGATCGGACAACACGGGAGATAATTGATTCACACTTTTACCCTCCTTTTGCATATAAAAAAGCTAACGGCAGGAATTAATTTCCTACCGTTAGCTTATCAATTTTTATATGAACGTTACATACGAAGTACTTCAGAGTTTTAGTTCTGAGAGTGTATTCTCATCGTCATTATTTCCGAAGAGGTTCAGTTGCCCTTCAGCCCAACCTTCTCCGCACAACCCCCTAACCCAGCGTTCAGACAAATTGTATTTTTGGGCTAGTAAAGCATGATTAAATCCATTGAACTCTTCCTTGATGTGTATATCCCTAATAGGGCGCAAAAGGCTTTCTTTCTTTGGTATATAGAACGTAACTCCACCTACGAGGTCAGCTAGTTCTATCAGATTCTCGATTCCGATTCGTTCCGCAATGCTTCGGAATATTCCCTCGGGTATCATCTCCAGCGTCAATTCTTTTACCCATTCATCGATTGTAACCACCACCCATTATAATCGCTTATACCAGGAATGGGAAGTAAAACTTACTCATCGCCAAGGTACTTGCCTACCTCATAGGCTGTTCCTGCCCAAGATTTCCCCGATAGTACGGTCTCGTTAGGATGATTAACCGTGCTGCCACCGATCACGAGAAGTTCCTTAGCTTGCATTGCCTCCATTGGAGCTGAGTGATCGGAATTCCGTACGAAAATGGCACAATTCCCATTCCTAGTAGCAGCCTTAAAGCCTGCCTCTTTATCAGCTTCCGTGAATAACAAGACTGCTTTTTTTAACACAGGCATGGATTCTTCTCTACCTCTCTTAACATTTTCAATTTCTTTGTCAATCGCTGATAATAGTTGTTCCCACGTCCGACCATACTGAGTTAAAAAGGGGATAGGGTCAATATGATCAGTTTCATGCCACATTTGGGATACACCACGATGAGAGAAAACATTGTCGTCCGTATTCCATTTGTAACGTACACAAGCGTCTGCCACAACCCATACGGTACGATTCCACACTTCATCGAATTGGGCGTATCGGTTAGGATCATCTAAACTAGGCTCACACATTTCAAGACTGATGAATCGGTTATTGGCCGTTTTACCAGCGTGCCATGCTCCTTCATTTTCAGGAATAAGATTATAGATCGTTGTCCAGTCAGCAATTTTGTGAGCACTGCCACTGACTTTTTTGCTGCACCAATAATCGAAGTGATCTTTAGCAGTTGCTCCTGGGTTAGCTGTAGAGTGTATGACAAAGCCCTGGGGCATGATCTTTAATCCTGGACGGTTATAGGAATTCAACCATTTTTCTTTAACCTCAAACACTATTTTGTTTCCTCCCCGAATTTTTTAAGTGTTTTTCTGACTTCCTGGACGAGCTCTTCCTTGCTCATTTTGGTATAGCCTTTGACTTTGTTCTTTCTACACGCGTTTCTCAAGTGGGTGATGGGCCAGTCTTCAAGTTTTCCCATTTCGATAGTGATCAGTTTATCGTTGGTTTTTTTGGAATCTATTACCTCTAAAGCTTTGTCCAGAGGCATCTTTTTCAGATAGCATTGATAACCAATCTCCCAGCAATAAGCGGTTGCCTCACTTAAACATTTCCTTTCTTGTATTTCTTGCATCGTTTTTCCGCGTTCCCTTACTTTGATATAAGTTTCCAAATTTACCATAGCCATATCATCATCTCCTTTTTCCGACTCCCGCCCTAATGGCGCACTCTGTACAAAGGGCCCTCATGCCTGTTGCTTTAACCTGTCTTGTCAGGTCACCCTCCCAGCATTTAGAACCGCAGACCGGGCAGCTAACCAGTTTCCAGTCGTCATGTTTTGGATTTGGCACATTCCTTTTTAAAGGCATACAAGCATATCCGAGTTTACCGGGATTCCACGGTCTGATTTTTACCTCAATGTTTGACTTGCGCCCCAGTATAATCAACCCTTTCCTTTTCCGGTTATTTTGAACCCATACATAAGCAACGTTTCTTTATCGCTTGGAAAGTCATCAAAGATTTTTTCGTCGCTAAGAGAGTATTGTCTCTCCTTGAATAGACTTGCAACTTTCTTGATGTTTGCCATACTTACATCAACATTTCGTTTTTTAAGTGCTTTCTTGATAATCTCAACATCCACCATAAACGTAAGGCTGATTTTGATTTTCTCCATTTTCCCATCCTTTCTTTAAAGATTGCGTATAGGAGCAACAACCTTCTCATAGAGATCCATATACTTGTACTTTGAATCACCATTAGCCTTAATTTCTGCCTCAAATTTCTTGATTTCTACTGCAATTTTGAGCACCTTCAGAACTCCAACTTCCTCCGCTGTTACCTTAATCTTAGAACTCTTACCCATGCTCGGTGTCATCCATCTGATGGCTGCATGTATATACTCTAAGTCGCCAAAGCTTCCCAAGTTCTCCCTAAACTCTGCAACAACTTCTTTGGCAAACTTAGTCCGGTTAAGTCTTGGCTTGATAGGATGGAGGATGCCTTCCTTTCTCATTTCCTCTCTGATCTCTTTGTTGAGCTTCTTTTGAGCATTGGTGAGCTTCTTGTAGCCTTTCTTTCTAACAGTCAAGGCGACACCCCCATGGCGTTGCTAGGCACTTGGAATCCAATTCACTTATTCGCTTCCCGAGTTTCTTTTTGACCCTTGGTTTTCTCGTTCTCCTTTGGATACTCTCAAGCCTTGATATGAGCTTGTTGTATCTTTTAACATTTTGGTATTCCTGCTCTCTAAGAAGCCGAATTTTCTTCATCAATGGAACATTCCATGCTTTTCCGATAGGTTGCGCAAGCTCCGAATATTCCCTTCGACTTTCCAATTCTACGATACTCGTCTTTCTGACAGCTTTCCAGATAACGGAAGCAATTCTTTTGACTGTCTTTTTGAAGGAACTCCATGCCTTTATCACATACTCAACGAAACTCTCAGCCTGTTCTATCGAGATCGTTTGCATCTGCATTCTATGCCCTCCTTTAATCTACAGAATCTCTTTGAAACGGTAATCAAGAGCCAGTGGGTCTTCATCCTCAGAAAGTACCATTTTGCCTAAGTACATCTTTCCCGTGTGCGTGTTCTTGATTACCGT
>Ga0209728_1000671_pt1 | contig 25131 bp, 28 predicted proteins | sample RifGroD1_FD_183997 | JGI IMG/M metagenome (GOLD analysis project Ga0209728, IMG submission 183997) | Groundwater microbial communities from Rifle, Colorado, USA - Groundwater D1 (SPAdes) (version 2) | ecosystem: Environmental > Aquatic > Deep subsurface > Groundwater | place: Rifle, Colorado... | reverse complement strand
GTGCTCCAATGGATACATGTTTTAATGCTGTCGCTTCTACTCCTAGAATTACCGTAACTGGTAATGCTGATTTTACAAGTATTGTAACTGAAGGTAATGGAGCAATGAATGTATATTTGTATTATATAGCTACTGTTTAAGTAGTAGTAGTAGTAGTAATTGAATTTTTGGTAATTAATAATAAATAATATATGGTTAATATTTAGGGTTGCAAACTTAAATATTGTAATTAAAAGACATATGCCTATACATATGTCTTTTTCCATTTGTATCTCTTATATAGGAAGGAGAATGATTGATATTAGTATTAAACTTACATATGAAGAAGTAAAAATATGTGTTGAAAAATTAGGATATGAGTTAATTAGTAAGGAATATATAAATAATAGCAAAAAACTTATCGTTAAAGATAGATATGGTTACTATTATACAATTAATTTAAATAATTTAAAATCAGGAAGTCCACCGTGTTTTGTAGAGAAAAGAAATCCTTATTCGATTCATAATATTAAACTTTGGTGTAAATTAAATAATAAACCATTTATATTATTAAGTGAAGAATATAAAGGAAATAAAGAAATATTAAAGTGGCAATGTCTTAAAGAAGGATGTGAAGAAATATTTGAAATGTGTTGGAAAAGTATTCTTATAGGTACTGGTTGTACTTATTGTGCAGGAGTCAAAGTAGGATTATCTAACTGTCTTGCAACCAAGAATCCAGAACTTGCAAAAGAATGGCATCCAACATTAAATGGTGATCTTACACCTTATGATGTTACTTGTGGGAATGATAAAAAAGTTTGGTGGTTATGTAATAAAGGTCATGAATGGAAAGCAATAATTGCAAGTAGAAATCAAGGTAAAAATTGTCCGTATTGTGCAGGTTTATTACCAAGTAAAGAAAATAATTTGTTAGTTTGTAATCCTGAATTATGCAAAGAATGGGATTATGAAAAAAATAAGAAAAGACCTGAAGATTATTGTCCTAATAGCAATAAAAAAGTTTGGTGGAAATGTGGTAAATGTAATCATAGATGGAAAACAACAATTAATAGTAGAAATAATAACGCTGGTTGTTCACAATGTAAAGAATCTAAAGGTGAAAAAGAAATAAGTAGAGTATTAACAAAATATAATATTCCACATGATTCACAATATACCTTTGACGATTTAAGAGGAATTGGTAATGGATTATTAAAATTTGATTCATCTGTATTTTGGGATAAAGATATGACAAAATTAAGGATGATCTGTGAATATGATGGAATTCAACATTTCAGACCAGTATGTTTTGGTGGCATCTCTATGGAAAGAGCAATAGAAAATTTTAAAAGACAAGTAGAAAATGATATAAAGAAAAATCTTTATTGTGCAGAAAATAATATTCAATTAATTAGAATACCATATTGGGAATATGATAATATTGAAAATATATTGAATAATTATATTATTGTTGCTTAATAAAATAAAAATATAAGGAGGAATTTATTATGACGAATTTTATTGGAAGATCACTGGTGGCAAATCAAGCAGAACAAAACGTAGAATTAAATATGGAGTTTATTAATCTTATTGTTAATGATTCAGTTAACAATATCACACTTTCTTTTGATATTGCATCAGCAAGTGCAGCTAACAATTTAATGGTTTTAAAAGCAGGGGAATCAAGAACAAATATTGCAGTACCTTTTAAAAAATTATATTATAAAGCAAATGTAGATACTTCTACAATGAGAATTGAAGGATTAGCAAAAGCACCATTCTAAAGATTTTATATAAAGGATGGATAACTATTATTTTATCCATTCTTTATATTTAATATTCTAACAAAGGATTGTGAATTATGAATACAAGACAAGAATGGTTAAATAATACAGATTATATTTCCCAATTTTATTCAGCAGAAGAAACTATAAATGAAGCAAAAGAAAATTTTGATATTCGTAGATATTATAGTGCTGAAGGTGCTGATGTAATTGTTGATGGAGTAGATTGTAGAGCATTAGTTCAATATTTTACCAATCCATTAAATCAAACAAAATATGATAGGAAATTACATGTGCCAATGGAAACTAATATATCTACTGGTTCTATTGTTGATTATGATGGTTATAAATGGTTAGTAACAGGAAGTATTGATGATATACAAGCATATAAAACTGCTGGTATGGTTAAATCCAACAACACACTAACCATATACAAAAACAACACTTCATATCAAATACCTTGTATTATTTCAAAATCTTTATCACTTAACACTGAAAATAATCAATACATTGAAACTGTTGATAATTCATTATTTTTAACTGTATCAAACAGTTTAACAACTAGACAAATTGATGTTAATGATATATACAAAATAGGATTATATAATTATTATATTTCAAGTGTTGCGGATGATATAAGTAGTCAAGGATTATTAATTTTTAAAATGAAGTACAGTGAAGTTGAACAGGAAAGTCATGTATATATACTTACCATTCTTAATAATGACAATCTACAAATTGCACAATCTCAATCACTTATAATTAATACAATATTAACTGACAATAAGGAGATTGTTTCATCTCCTAATTTGCTTTATAGTAGTTCAGATGAGGATATTGCCACTATTGATAAAAATGGAATTGTTAGTATTTTGAATGTAGGGAATGTTGTGATAAGTGTTTCTATGAGTGCAGATAATACGATTAGTGATAGCATTAATATAGAGATTATTGAGGATGAAATACATAATTACACTGTAGAAATTAGTGGTTCAAATTTTATTACAAAAGGATTTACAAGTAATTATAGTTGTATATTCAAGGACAATGGAAATGTAATAACTAAAGAATCTACTTTTTGGCTTACTGGAACTGATAATTTACCTACTACATTAGCAACTATTACATCACAAAATACTGTTAATAATACTTGCATAATACGTGGTGATAGTTTAGGTTATATTAAATTATGGGTTAAGAGTGTAGACGAACAGATTGTTAGTAAAGATGGAATGTTAATTCAGATTAAAAATTTATTTTAATTAAAATAAATTATATAAATTAATATTATAAAATTTAATAATGGTTCTTTAATTTGGTTGCAAACAAATTAAAGGTAAAAACAAAGAGATTGTGCTGTCACACAGTCTCTTTTTCCATTTTAAAAACTCTTTATGACAGGAAGGAGAAATGAAAATGGGATTAATAACTAAAGAAGTTGAAATTAATTTAACAAATAATATTAAGTATTTTGAAAATAAAAAATATAAAATACCAAGAATAAAAGATGATCATTATAGATTAATTGTTCCTAAAAATACTAAACTTCTAGTAAATGTAGAAGATTTACCAAATGGTAGTCATGTAAAAGTAGATATTGAGTGTGATTATTGTGGTAAAGAGTTAAAAAATATAGAATGGTATAATTATTTAAAATGTGTAAAAGAAGATAGAAAATATTATTGTCATGATTGTTCTATGAAAATTTATGGTGGAAAAAATATTGCTAAATCTAAATTAAAAAATACTATATCTTTTGAACAGTGGTGTTTAGATAATAATAGATATGATATTTTAGATAGATGGGATTATGAATTAAATAATTATAAACCAAATGAAGTATGTTATGGAAGTAGTAGAAAAAAATATTATTTTAAATGTCCTAAAGGCGTACATAAAAGTGAATTAAAAGATATAGTATCTTTTATAAATGGGCAAGAAGGATCTATCCAATGTAATTCTTGTAACTCATTCGCTCAATGGGGTATTGATAATTTAGATGAGAATTTTCTTGATAAATATTGGGATTGGGAGAAGAACACAAAAAATCCTTGGAATATTAGTTATGGAAGTCATAATTTTGTATATATAAAATGTCAAGAAAAAGATTATCATGGGAGTTATAAGGTTAGTTGTAATGAGTTTATAAATGGTAGTAGATGCTCTTTTTGTAGTAATTTTTATGGGAGAGTGCATCCTTTGGATAGTCTTGGAACATTGTATCCACAAGTATTAGAAATATGGAGTGATAAAAACAAGAAATCTCCATATGAATATACTAAAAAAAGTAATAAATTTGCATGGTGGAAATGTCCAGATGGCAAACATGAAGATTATTATAGAAAAATATCTGATGCTAATAGATACAATTTCCGTTGTCCAGAATGCCAATACTCTAAAGGTGAAGAATCAATTAGTAATTATTTCATTAAGAAGGGTTTTATAAAAATAGATCAATGTGATTTCATTAGATTAATTGATAAAGATAAATACAATAAAAATTATTACATACCACAAAAAGAATTTGATGGATTAATTGGATTAAAAGGAGGATTACTTTCTTATGATTTTTACATTCCAAAATTAAATTTATTAATTGAATTTCAAGGAATTCAACATGAAAAATACATAAAAGGATTTCATAAATCTTATGAAGATTTTCTTAAACAATTAGAGCATGATAAACGTAAAAAAGAATATGCACAGAGTAATAATATAAATCTATTAGAAATATGGTATTATAATTTTGATAGAATTGAAGAGATATTAGAAAGAGAATTAGATTTTTAAGGTGGTGATTATAAAAAAGAGGTGATTTAATTGGGTAATTTTACTAGATTAACTGAATATAAAAATAATATTCTTTATAAATTAATTACTAATACTGATTTAGTTAAAGCATTAGTAATTAATACTGAATCATTTTTGAATGACAATTTACCAAACAATTTTGATCCTACTACTTTAATATATTCACAAATTTTCCCATACCAATATACTATCAATATTGAGGATTTACCTAAGAGTTATATCACTATGTCATTTGGGAATTACAAATATATTAATAACTCATTCAAAAGTGGAGTTTTTACATTATTTGTTTTTTCTCATAAATCACTTATGAAGACAAATAATGGATTAAGAACAGATTTTATTTTTGACCAAATTGATACTATGTACAATAAAAAAAAAGATGTTGGTGATTTCAGTTTAGAACTTTATTCTGGTGGTGATTTTAAAGTAAATGATGATTATTTTGGTTGTGTAATATCTTATAAGTTTATTGATTTTCAAATTTAAGGTGGTTTTATGGATATAAAAATAGACGATGAATTAAGACTATTGAAAGGTAGTTCTTTTTTTGTGGATGAAATTGAAATTAAACCTTTTACAATTGGTGAAATTGTTGAAATTGGATATGGAGAATATTTAAAAAATTTAAATATTTTTATATTGGAAGTGAATGATTTTATTCTTGAAATGCCTGAAGAATATAAAGAAATTAATATATTTGATTTGCTTTTAAATTCAGGACAAAAGGAATTATTAGAAGTTTTTTTAAATGGAATTGATTTATTTTTAAAACCTAAACAAATGGATGTAAATATGAGTAATAATGAAATTATTATAGATAATAAAAAAATTAATAGAAATAATTGGGATGACATTCGTAAAATTATAAAAATACAAAACTGTGTTAAAAAAAATAAAGAGGAAGAATATAATCCAGCAAATGAGGAAGCTAGAAAGATTATTGAAAGAATAAAGGCTTTAAAAAAAGAACATCCTCAAAAAGAATTAATTACTTTATCTAGTATAATTTCAGGAGTTGCTTATAAATCAAACAATATAAATATATTAAATATTTGGGATTTAACAATTTTTCAATTATATGATGCTTTAGACCGTTTAAGTTTAATAGATAATTATCAATTTACATTAAGTGGTATTTATGCAGGTACAGTTGATAGTAAAAATATAAATATGAAAGATATTAATTGGATTAAAATTTTAAACAAAAATTAAAGGAGGAATTTAAATTATGGCAACACCTAATCGTTGGACAATTAGAGAAACACCCTATGCAACTTTTTCAAGTTTAACATCTCCCTATAATGCGTTGGTAACTTTGAGAACACTAAAAACGGCTGAAGTTGATACTAGTTCAGAAACAGTCTATGCTCAAGGTGGTAGAGGTAACGCCAAGTTAATTGGATTTTCAAGTGGTAAAACTGTAAAAATTACACTCCAAGATGCGATATTTGACAATATTGCATTAGCAACTATAAGTGGTAATACTATTACCACTGGTGTTCAACCTATAGATTTGATTTATGAAGCAACTATTTCTAATCTTGTTACTACTCTTACTTTACCTAAGAAAATTAAATCAATAACTTCTGTGTATCTTCTTGATACAGATGGGGTAACTCCCAAAACTCTTTTAGCAGCAGATGCAGCAGCAAGTGCTGGTACAAAATATTCTATTGCTGGACAAATATTAACATTTGCTGAAGCGAGTGCTATGGTTGCAAGAGTATATTATAAAGCAGATAGTGATGCAACTACTAAGAAAATTTCTGTAACTTCTAGTAGTTTTGGTGGGACTTTTAAACTTACGATGGATTGTTTAGTACGAGATGAATTTACTAAAGCTGATTATGCTGGTCAGATTATTGTTCCCAATGCAAAAATAGAAGATAGTTGGAAAATTACCATGAATGCCAGTGGTGATCCAAGTATGCTTGATATTCCTATTGAAGCATTGAAGAGTCCTCTAAATACTGATATGTGGTATTTGCTAGTTTATGATGAAAGCCTTATTCCAGCTAGTTAATAAAATAATAATATAATTCTAATTTATTATGGAGGTATATAATGTCAAAAACAGATGAAAATATTAATGTAATAAATACAAAAACATTTGATATCACTATTGAAGATGTTAAAGATACTTTCTGTTGTATTTATTTAAATGGTTGGTATTGTGCAGTTAATTTTTCCAATCCTATTGTACAATCTAAAAAATATAAAAATGGTGATATTATCACTATTGAATACGAAGGAGATTTAGATAAAGATACAAATGGATGTTTTAATATTAAAATATTACCTTTGAAATAATATTGATAGAGTAGTGTTTTTATTGAATATTTAATATAAAAATAGGGTAGGTTTAGAGAATAACAACCTCTTCCCTACCCTATTTTTATATTTTTTAAAACCAAAAATCACAACAAAACCGCAATTTCATACAAATATCCAATCCCACAAACCCTTTATCTATAAGGGTTTTTATTTTTATTAATTTTAAATAATAACAAATAATAAACAATAAATTAAAAAAGAAGGTGATACACAAACATGCCTATCATAAGTACATCTCGCTATAAACATTTACAGCATTATTGGGCAGACTCCATCGACGATCAACCAACTCATGCTGATATGGGTGATTTATTTCATTTATTCACAGAAGATGATAATATAATAGATTATATCTTTAATGGTACAACATGGGAATTAGACGAAACCTCCATAAACACAAAACAAAAAGGTATTGCTATAGACGGTACGACTGTACAACAATCATACGAAAAAGATCCTCAAGGTTTAGGTGTACAACGCACAGTAATAGCAGCATTTCCAAATTTAACTCTAACACATACAACCATCTCAGTGTCCACTACATCCACTTCTGTCCTCCCTGCTAATTCTAATAGAAAATATCTACTTATAGTTAATGATAGTGATACAAATGTTTATGTTTCATTTGGAACTGATGCTGTGGTTAGTGAAGGTATTCCTATTAGTGCAAGTGGTAATTATGAATTACAACCTTGGTTTATTTCTACACAAGCAATAAATTGTATACATAGTGGAATTGGTGATAAGAATTTGCTTATAACTGAGGGGGTGTAATAAATGCCTTTGTTTTCTAAAAGTCCAACTACAATTACATCTAATTCTTCAGGAATTACTTATATTGTCGGTGATGAGAATACCAATAATAGTATTAGATTAATTGATGATAATGGCACACCTGTTTTTCAAAAACGCATTAACGGAGTTTGGAATGATTCTGATTTACGTGTAAGTGGTGATTCTTTACATATCGGACGGGATCTTTCTATTTCTGCTGCTGGACATCATATGGTTGTTTCTTCTAAATCTGGTTCAGGAAAATTTTTATTAATACCTGCTCCATTTAGTGATTCTGGCACAAATGAACCAGAAATGCCCATTCTTAATGTAAAAGAAACTAGAATTATTACTCAAAGTGATGATACTAATGAAGTAACTGGAACATCTTTTGGATATATAGTAACTCCTTCTGAAAGTCAAATCATTTCACGATTATACTATCAAACTGGTTCAATTCCTGCTACTAAAGATATTGTTTTACGTGCTTATTTTGGTACTGATAATACAGGAATTATGTATTTACAAAAAGTTATTCCTATTTCTGAATGGATTGCTAATACTGAAATTCAAATAGATATTCCTGGTTTTCTTAATTATATTGATGGTGTATCTATTTATGGTGAACTAAGTTCTACAGAACAATTTTCAATTATAACTAATATTGAACAAGCACAACCTTGGAGAGCAGTAGATAGATGGGTAATGACACATGAAAGGATTTCTTATGCACCTGCTTGGAGTGAAAAAACTTGGAATAAGGATGAATGGTGTATTAATAATGGGAAGATTTATGTATGTAATCAAACAGGTTCACAAACTGGTTCATTTATTACTAATAATATAAAATGGGATCTCTTGTCAGATTTAATTGCTAAGGTTTTAAATTATAAAGGTGCTATTTCAGTTTCTAGTTTTAATGCACTTACTAATGGAGCCATAGGCGATCAATATAAATTAAGTGATTCTGGTACACTTGTAGGTAGTATAGCAGTAAATGCTAATGATACTGTAATTATTAAAACTAATTTTACTGGTAGAACAATTTTAGTATCAGATTATGACCATTTTGCTGAATCATCTGATGTTGTATTACAGACAGGACGTGCTGGTGGACAACAAATTGCTGGTGGAATCGCAAACGGAGAAAATCTTGTTCTTAAAAGTACAGAAGATGCAGTAAAAGGTAAGATTATTACTGATGATGATTTAGAACCAAGTCAAACTAATACAAAATTATTAGGATCACTTTTAAAAGTATTTTTAAATATATTTACTAGAAAAATAGAATCTGATGATGCAATTTTAATAAAATCTGCTTCAAACAAAGCTATTAATATTACATCTGGTAGTGCTGGTGCGATTAATATTTCAAGTGAGGGAACTGGTGCAATTAATATAGGAACTGATGCCCATGCTAAACCTGTAACAATAGGTAATAATACAACCACTACAGCAGTTCATATTATTAGTGGTACAGGCAATGTTAATATTACTGGTACAGGTAATGTTGGGATAAATACTTCAGATTTAGATGGGGCTCCTGCTGTTGGTAAAGTTACTATAAAAGGAACTACTAATGATGGGACTTCAAATATTATTGTTTGTAGAGATTCAGATGAAACAAATGTATTTACTGTTGATACTGATGGTAAAGTTACTGCTAAAGAGTTGCTAATTAATGGAAGTGGGACAATTACTGGTGATTTAGATGTTCAGGGTACAATATCATATGTAAATGTAGAAAATTTAAATGTTGAGAGTAAAAATATTTATCTTTTAAATACTGATGTACCTACGGACATATTAGCTGATGGTGGCGGTTTAATTTTAAATGGTGATACAGATAAAGCAATATTATGGAATCAATCAACAGGCAATTGGGAAATAAATACAGGATTAACCGTAGATAATAAAATTCAATCCGTTGCAGGAAAATCATTGATATTAGATGGTATAAGTACGTCTATTGATATGAAAGTGGCAGGAACAACTAAAGCAACATTAACTAATACTGGATTAGGAATTGGAATTACTGTACCTCAATATTTATTAGATGTTAATGGTGCTATTAAGGGGAATAACTTCATTCTTGATTCTACTGCTTATTTCCAAATGCAACTTTTTGAAGGAGAAGTATCTGACCCTGTAATGGCTTTCGATACTTATGATTATTTACGTTATTCTCGTGAAAATAATAAATTATATTATGTCTCTGGAGGAGGAGATCCTAAGTTTCTTATTGATTCTTCGGGAAATATTGGAATTGGTATAAGCAACCCTACAGCCAAACTAGAAGTTAAAGCTACTACTAATAACGGTTCAACCAATGTGTTTGAGGGTAAAGATTCTGATAATACAACTATATTTAGTGTAGATACAAATGGAAAATTAACAACTAAAGAGGTTTATGTCAATACAGTTGTTACTTCAGATGGTACTAACGGTTATGTAACTATTAATTCTGGCAGTGTTGATAGAACTGGTTTTTTTGAGTGGAAAACGGGAAATGGCACTCGTTTAGGGTATATGGGAGACGGTTCAGATAGTGTAATTCTCGCAATGGACAATGGTGCTCATTTAAAAATATCTGGTTATACTAAACTTGGTTCAGACGCCCCTGCAATAAAGCAAAAGAAATTTACATTTACCGCTGCATCACAAGGCAATAGTGTTAATGTAACAACTGGATTAACTTTTTCAAAGATTTTAGGATTTGATATGCTTATTGTAACTGGTTCTGGCAATAAAGTACCACCAAGTTTTGGAGATACTGGAACAGAAAGCTGCTACAGGGCATATGTAGCTTCGTCAGGTGATGTAAATGTGACTACCCCAACTGGTGCAACTGGAATAGCAGGTGGAGCAGGTACAGTTCTGGTTACATACGAAGAATAAACAACAACCTTGCGGTGGAGGTTAACCGCAATATAAATTAAATAAAAAATAAGAATAAAAGGGCGGTAATTCAATAATATGAAAAAATCTAATTTAGTAAAATTCCACAACTTTCTTTCAAATCTTAAAACCAATAAATCATTAAACATAAAATTTGCTTATGCTATTCAACGTAATCTATCAAAAATTCAACCTGAAATTGATGCTTTAATTGAAGTTGAAAAAACATTGAAAAATGAAAGAGTTGTAGAATTTCAAAATAAGCGTATTGAAATTGCTAAAGAATATGCTGTGAAAGATGAAAATGGCAATATTATTTTCAGTGAGGATAGCAATAGTTTTAATATAAGTAATACTTTTGAATTTAATAAGAAAGTTGAAGAATTATTTGAAGATTATAAAGATGATTTTGCTGAACTCGACAAAAGAAGAAAAGAATATGACGAGATTTTGAGTGAAGAAATTGAGTTGGATTTGGTTAAAGTTGATTTTGGTGTATTACCTGAAACTGGTATATCAGCAGAAGATTTTGAAGTTTTGGATGTAATGATTAAGGTGGAATAACTAAATGAATTTAGTATTTATTGGGTATAAAAACCAAATAAATTGTTCCATTTAATTTATTTTATTTTAATATTATTAAATTATAAACTTTTATTTATAAAGAATTTGCGAGGTGATATTTCATGAATTACGTTTGGTTAGGAAACAATGAACAAATAAATTTAACTCAAAACATAAATATAAATAATCAAATTATTACTACCACTCCAATTAACAATATGTCAATTGGAGGTTTTTTTAATTTATTATTTAATGTCACAGTTACAAACAATATTGATAGAGTTTGGGTTTAAATTAATAAAATATTAAAATATTCTAATCTATAATAACTACTAAATTATATTAAGGATGTGATAAATTTTGCCTGAAAATATTCTTTTAACAGATATTTTATCTGGAGGTACAAATTCTCTAAGAACAGAATTAACAAAAGGCATATCCACAACTGCAACTCTTCAAAATGCTGTATCGGCAACTGGTAATGGCACAGATTTTACAGTCGATGGATATGGAGTTACTACATTACAAATTACTGGTACATTTGTAGCAACTGTTACATTTTTTGGTAGTGTTAATGGAACTAATTTTGGAGTTGTTTCTGCTTATGATAGAAATTTAGGAATTAATGTTTTATCAACTACTAATACAGGTTTGTTTGAAATTAATTGTAAAGGGTTAAATAAGATTCGTGCTGTTGTAACTTGGACTTCTGGTACTAGTATTACTATTGTTGGTAAGGCAGAACCTTTTAGTGGATCTATTGGTTCTAGTGTAGTGAATAAAAATGCAAGTGGAACAGAGATATTCACTGATGCTAGTCCGGGGAGTATGAAAATAACTGGTAATAGAGGTTCGGTAGTAGCACATCGAACAAATGTAACTACAGCGGATAAAGTTCCAGTAATCACAATAACTGCAGCAGACCAACCAGCAACGGCAGGTTCGCTTACGGCAGTTGCTCATGGAATTGGTGTTGTCCCTGGAAATTCTTATGGTTCTGCTGGAGTATCTGCTTTAGTAACAGTCACTCCAACGGTGAATAAAAGTGTAGATATAACTATTCCGCAGGCAACTGGTGCAGAATATTATGATATTCTGTTATCGACTTCTACTACAGCACCACTTTGGGTTGCGAGAATAACGGAGGAGCAACGTGCTACAGGTTGTGCTATTACTGCTGTCGCGACTGTAGGCGAAGGTGGTTCCGCAGGCGTTGTGAATGTTCAGGTTGCAGGAACATATCAAGCCTCAACTTCCGTAAATTTTGCATATAACAACGCTTACATCCCTGCTGGAATAACTGCTATATCCTGTATAGGCAAAATGAAAGCATATGCTCATATAAAATTTAATTTATCAGGAGATTTACGCTTGATTCCATCATTAGTTATTGTTCCATTTTTTCAAAATGGGAATGAAAATACTTGGTATAATGGTCAAGCACAAACTGTTTTATTACAGTCAGGTTCACCAGGACAAAGTTTTAACCAAGTATTTGAATTTAATGTAAACAGTGCGGAAAACATGATAGTCTTAATTGACGCAATTACAGGACAAGGTGCATCAGTGAGCATTGAAGTGGAGTTGGTTTAATGTTGCAAACACAATTTAAACAACCTTCATTTATTCTACCAGGGAAACAATTGGAAATCGCAAAAACTGGATTACTTGCTGATTATTTCCCAGGTAGACAGTATGCACTTGGTCAAACAGGACAACAACTTATTGATTTCTCAGGAAAAGGTAATCATGGAGTGCATGGAAGCGGAACAGGAGTTGATGCAGGAGACCCTTTACAGGAGAATAATTGTTTATTTTATGATTCAGATGATTATACTACACTACCTCTTAATGTATTTTCTTCATTGGAAGGTACTTTTGAAGTTGTTTTTAAGACCATAGATAACTATGGCGGTCTAAGAGTTCTAGGTTCAGACCATAATGCAGGGAATAATAGTGAAATGCGAACTTTTGTAAGTTCCGTGAATCAATTCGGGTTAACACTTTTTAACGGTAATACCTCAAAAACAGGCAGAGTTCTACTATTTTATGGCGTAAATCTAACTTATACATGTACTTGGAAATACAATGGAAATGTTACCGTAATTACGTCATATCTGAACGGAAAATATCAAAACGTAGACACATTACTTGGTCAAGTAATTGTTCCTAATGTGTCGCTATGGATGGGAAGATGGAACGCAAGTTATTCAAGATTTAAATTATATCGAGGTTTATTTTATGGTAGGGGGTTAAGTAACTATGAAGTTATGGACAATTATAAAATACACAAAAAAGAACTAAAAGAATATGGGGTGGTTATATAATGTATGCGATTTTCCCGAATAGAGAAGCAATTGAAAGTGCGGTTATGCCATCTGGTTTAGGTTTAAATCCAGAAGGGCCAACCGCGATAGATGGCAGAGTGGCAAATATATTCAATTTTGTACAAATTGATATTGATTATATGATAGGTTTAGGTAATGTGTGGTTGGGAGATTCTTTTCCTCCAGATTGGGAAGAACCACCTATTGAACCATAACCAAACTAACGAAGGTGCGTTAGTTTATTAATATTTTAATAAAACAATTGAATATTTTATACATAGTATTTCATATCTATTCATTTAATTTATTGAAATTATAATTTTATAATTGTAATATAAAAATAACTAGGTAATATTAGAGTTTAATATTTCTTCTATCTAGTTATTTTTATATATTTTTTTATTTTTCATGACAAAAGCGTTATTTGGTGGTAATTTATGTTGATTTGATAGTGAAGAAACCCTTGATTTACAAGGGTTTTATTTTTTGTGATTTTATGATTATTAAGTATTATTTAGAATTATAAAATATTAAGAAATTTAAATTTATAAATTTAGAAAGTGAGTGATTAATTATTAATCAAATTAAATTAGTAATTGATAATGATGTTTTAGAAAAATATAATGAACACTATTTTAAATTATATCCAAAACGAAAAAAGAAACCAATCGAAAAACCCACACACCCTTCAATTAATAAGTGGATGATTATGAAACGTCCTCAAATGAACGCATTAAAACAATCATGGAAAGATTTCATCGTATGGTTTGTAGAAGATCAAGGATTAACAAATAAAAAAATTGAAAAATGTTCAATGACATTTGTTAGTTACTTCAAAACCAAAATTCGCAAAGACTTGGATAACACGATCCCAAAATTTATTTTGGATGGGTTGTCTTCTAGTCAGTTAATTATTGATGATGATTCTTTACATTTAGAATGTTTAACTTTGAAATGTGGTTGGGATAAAGAACACCCTAGAACAGAGATTTATGTAAATTATTAATAAATTATTTTTTTAATTTATTTTTATTCATACTTATATTATAGGAGGTAATTTAAAATAAAAATTGTTGAAAATATTAAAATTATAAATCCTTATGGTTTTGTTTATATAACTACCAATATGATTAATGGTAAAAAATATATAGGACAAAAAATATTTGATCGTCATTGGAAATTATATTTGGGTAGTGGTAAAAGATTAAAGTATGCAATTAAAAAATATGGCAAAGAATATTTTTCAAGAGAAATAATTGCCATTGCTTATTCAAAAGAAGAATTAAATGATTTAGAAATTAAATTTATTAATAATCATAATGCTGTTGTTGATGACAATTATTATAATATAGCATATGGAGGAGGAACCAATACTGGTCTTCATTTTTCAGAAGAACATAAGAATAAAATTAGTAATTCAGAAAAAGGTAAAATAACATCTAAGGAAACTAAATTAAAAATTAGTAATTCAAAAAAAGGAACAATACTTTCTGAAGAGCATAAATTAAAAATATCAAAAACTATAAGTGAAAAATATAAAAATGAAGAAAGATATACGCAAGAACAAAAATATAAAAGGAGTGAAAATAACAAAGGTGCAAATAATCCTAGTGCTCGTGCAGTAGCACAATTTAATTTAAATGGTGATTTTATAAATACATATACAACTATTTTAGAAGCATGTAATATAACTAAAACACCATCTGATGGTATATGTAAATGTTGCAAAGGAAAACAATTAACATCAGGTGGTTATAAATGGATATACAAAGAAGATTACGATAATATATTGACCAATGATAAATGTCAAGCTTAAAAGTAGGTATCTTCCCTACTAACGAACATTTACAAATATTCAATAGTAAATGCATCACATGCAGTAGATACAAAGATGGTAGATGTAGTATTTTAGTAAAAAGCTTAGAAGGAAGAATAATTGATGATGTACAAAATTTAGTTTGTGGTAAATATAAATTGAAGAAATAATAAAAATACATATAAATAATAAAAATAAACGGAGGTTTATAACATTATGCAAATACAAATTTTAAGAGAGAGAATTAAAGAATTACAAGAAAATCAAATTTGGAATATAACAGAAATTTTAGAAGGTGTAGAAATTAAACCTTATCTCTCTACCATTGAAAAGAAAGTAATTATAGATAATATCATAAATGGTTCTGTAGAAACAGATGAAAATTCGATCATAAAAATTAATTTCTTCAACAAAAAATTGATTAGTGATATTTCTCTGATTACAAATTATACGAATCTAATATTTTCAGATGATAATTCTATTGAAGATTATGATTTCTTATCTCAATATAAAATATTAAATTATATTATTGAAAATATAGATAATGATGAATTAGATTTTATTTATAATATGGTCGAAGATGAATTAGAACAACAAATTATAATTGGAAATAGTTTAGAGAGTGTGATCGCAAAAGGTTTAAATAAACTTATTGATAAAATTCCTGATGAAAAATCTATGAATAAACTAATTAATAACTTACCAAAGGTTTTAAATAAAATTAAACCAGAGAATCTAGAAATATTAAAACAATTTGCTAATCAACAACAACAAGAAAAGTTTTTTGAAGTAGAAAAACAAAAAGTAGTAAAGGAAATGGGGAAAGAAAATAAACAAGAACAAAATAGAATGGATGAAGTAGTTAGTAAGATTGAAATTACAGAGTAATAGTTAGAATAGAAGTTTGGAATATATAAGAGTGGGATAATTGTGTCTCACTCTTTATTATTTAAATAATTTAAATTGTAAATTTTACAGAATAATAAAATAAATATGTTGACTTATGATTTATAATGAGTTATAATAACAATAGTCAATAGATTAATAATATAAATTATATTATACTAATATTTTTCTATAATATATTTATCTCAATAGAAAATTTGACATCTTAATGGTGTCTCTTTTTGTGTTGAGATGACACAAATAAAATATATAAATTGAAGGGAGATATGAATATGATTGCAAAAGAAAAAAATGAAAAGGAATTTGTTTTCATCTATAACCAGTATCAGTCTGAATTTTATTTTTCTAAAGGTATTGTACCTATTAAAGTTGACAGAGGCAGTAAAGGTGATATTTATGTTAAATTTAAAAATACAGATGAGGTTAAAAAAGCATTTACGGAATGGTGTACTAGGGATAAATAGATAGATTTAAATGATATAAGATATGAAATATTGATATGAGAAAGGAATCGTGATCTATGAGTGGAAAAAGAAACAAATAATAAAATATATATTAAAGATGGAATTAAAATTGCACAAGCAATTAGTAAACTTTATATTACATATAGAAAAAGATTTATAGAGCAATATTATAATAATGAAAAGAATATTGTAACTTATAAAGAAAATAAATACACTTTAAAAGATTCTATTATATTGGAGCATTTAAGACAAAAGAGAATTATAGGAGTATTTTCAGGGAGTATAATTACTTCCTTTATTTGTTTTGACGTTGATATAAATGATGAAAATTATTGTAAGTGGGCAGTTTATAAAATAGTTGATGCTTTACATAATTTAGGTATATTAGGTAAATATATTCATATTAGTTTAAGTGGTTCAAAAGGATATCATGTAGAAGTTTTCTTTGATCAACCTGTATATAATACTGATGTAGAAAAATTATATAATATAGTCCTCAATGAATTTGACTTAATTAACCTTAAAAAATATGGAGATATAGAATTAAGACCATGTATTACAAAAACAAATAGTGTTCTAGGAGTTAAATTACCATTAGGGATAAATTTAAAAACTAATAATGTCTGTTGGTTTTGTGATTATAGTAAAAGTTTGAAACCTATTAAAAAGTATGATTATGTTTTATCTATTGAACAAATGCCAAAAGAAATATTATTAAATATATTAGAAAAAGAAAATGATATTCCTATTACTCCTAAACAACAATATGATATTGAAGAAATAACTGAAAAGCATAAATCATTACCAGAATATAAAAATAATATTGATGAAAAATATACAATTGATAAAGTTTTAGATTTAATACATAATGGGTTACAAATTACTGGTTCAAGACATAATGCTTTATTTAACATTATTAAATATTATAAACATGTAGGTTTTTCACAAGAAGTTGCGAAAGAATATGCTATTCAATGGATGGAACAACAAGATAAAACTACTTATACAACTAAATGGGAAGCAATAATTTTAGATATTAATGAAATTGCTGAATATGTTTATAGTAATAATTGTAGTTTTGTAATTAAAAATATTGATATTAATATTACTATGGAAGAAATAACAGAGATTATTAAAATAAAAGGTAAGAATAATAGATTAGTTTTATATTCGTTACTTATACATAGTAAAAGATATGCAACTAAAAATGGTATATTTTATATGTCTTATAATCAGATGGTAGAAGTTACTGGATTAACTAAAAAGACATTGATAAAGATAGTACGTGAATTAGAAGATTTAGGATTAATAATAGTAAATAGAAGTGAAATAACAAAATTTAATACAAAATTAGGCAAACCAATTACAGAAACTAATAGGTATGTAGTTAACCTATCGGGTGTAATAAATGAAATTGGTGAAGATAAAAAAGATGAAAATCTTATTAACAATGATAAATCATTTAATATTTGTGATAAGAATTGTATAGATTGTTTTAATGCTTGTTTGTGTCATATGTTTACTAATAAAGAATTAAAAATAATATTAAGTGAAAGAAATTATAGAGAAGTTATTAAGTTTAGAGAATATTGTACTAATATTATTTAATTATTTATATAACTATGATTATTATATTTATTATACTATTATTATATCACTATCACTATAACTAACCTAAGAAACTAAGTCGTACCGAAGGTACTTTATATAATAAACCTATTGGGTGAAAAAACGTCGTCGGAAATTTTTGGTAATTATTTTTATATAATGGAGAAGGAAATAATAATTAGATAATAAATTTACATTATAATTATATCATATATAAAATATTATACAACACTTATTTATAACAATATAAAGGTAGGTGAAATAAAATCGCTAGTCTCGCTGAACAGTTAAAATCCATAGAAGCACAGTTACAAAAGAAAATAAAATCTGCAATGCAGAATGAATTGTCTCAACAGTCAAAAACTACTGTCCAGATGCATGTTGTTGAAGACGTATATAATGTATACGAACCTACCTCGTACTCTCGTTCTTATGATCAAGGAGGTTTATTGGATAGAGATAATATAGAAACTACTATGATTGATAATAATACTTTAAAAATAAAAAATATTCGTAGAGATGAGTTAGATGGAAGAATGGTGGATAAAATTATAGAATTTGGAAAAGGTTACTGGACTCAAACTCTTGATGATATAATTGGAGCAAGACCTTTTATTCATAATAGTTTTATAGAATTAAGAAACGGGAAAGCTAGAGATGCCTTAAAACGGGGACTCATCAGGGAAGGATTGAATGTTAAATAGTATCTTCCCCACTCACATAAAGAATAAAATAAAAATATAAATTCCCTAAAATAAATCTAAAAATATTTTCAAAATACTCATTGACAGAATATAAAAATAAATGTATAATACAAATAACCTCGGAAAAAGAATTCGAGGAAATAAAAATAATATAATATAAAAGGAGAAATGATTTATTATGAAAAACTTTTGTAAACCAGAATTAATTACTAGTGTAGCACAAATTGGTGAAATGACCAAAAAAGATGCAGAGAAGGCAATTGATGCAGTATTAAAAAGTTTTAGAATTGCTTTAAGTGAAGGAAAGAAAATTATGTTGGTAGGAGATTTTTCTTTAGAGGTGCAAAATAGGAAATCTAGGGTTGGAAGAAACCCTGCTACTGGAGAAGAAATTCAAATTGATGCACATAATTTTGTAAAATTTAAGGCAGGTAAGGATATGGAAGATGCAGTAGTTGATGTAGTGGTTCCAGAGAAAGTGAAAGGAGAATTTAGAGGTAAGAAGAAAGAAGTGATTGAATAAATAGTATTTAGTTGGTTAGATACATAGTTTAAATAAATAGAATATAGTGAAGATAAAATTTAACATTATCTTTACTATATTAAAATAATAAATTAACTTACAGTAGCATCAAACACCAAATAATAAATACATTAAAACTTAAAATTCAAAATTAAAAAAGGAGAATCTTAACATGACTACAGAAAAAATGACAATTCACAAAGCCTTAGCAGAACTTAAAATTATAGGTGATAGAATTAACTCCTCTATCTCTACTGCTACCTTCATCAAAGCAAATAAACATTCTAATGAGAAAATTAATGGTGTACCCATTAATGAATTTAAATCTCAAATTCAAGGAAGTTGGGATAAATCTAATGATTTAATTAAACGCAGAAATGCGATTAAAAGAGCAGTAGTTTTATCTAATGCTACAACTAAAGTAAAAGTAGGAATTGAAGAATTCACTGTTGCTGAAGCGATAGAGATGAAAAATACTGGTATGCAATTTAAGAAAGAATTGTTGAGTCAATTAAATAGACAATATGTTGAAGCAATTAGGATTACTGAAAAAGAAAATGGTGAGACATTACAGAATAAAGCAGAGAATTATGTGATTGGATTGTATGGTAATAAGGAAGGTAAGACTTCGATGAATGAGGCTGAAGAAACTAAGAAACAGTTTATTATTAATAATACTTTTGAATTCATTGATCCTATAAAAGTTAGAGAAAAGATTGATGGTTTGGAAAAGGAGATTAGTGAATTTGAAACTGAGATCGACAGTTGTTTGAGTACATCAAATGCGATTACTGAAATTGTGATTGAGTATTAATTTGTTAAAATAAATTTATAGTTATTTATTGCTTTCCGAAAAATCTTAGACTACAATTCATTGATCTTTTTATATGCTTAGATTGGTGTAATAATTAAAAAGAAAGCATATACCGCATCTTTACATATAATACTTTATATTATATTATTATAATATAAATATGATTTAATTAGAAGAACAAATACAATAGTATATAAAGTTTAAAGATGTAAAGTTAAAAGTTTAAATTTCAAATATAAAAGTTTATTTTTTATTAAAGTTTAAATTATAAAGATTAAAGCGGAAAGTTTTATAAAATCCCTGGTATACGGTTTAGTATGATTGTATTTGACTATAGGTTAACCGCAGGGCTGGAAAGTGGTAAATAACTAAAATTTAATATAATTTTAATATATAAAAGGCATGAATCAGATACCTCATATGTACAGTTAGTTGGTGAGCAACTTTAAAAACTCAAAATGGCAAAGCATGATGATGGGCATGTAGTTTTAAAAGTTAAAGAAAGTATATCATACTATTGTGTGTTTACTTTCTTTAATGCAATTAAGTAATATTAAATTAATATGAGCAAAGGAGATTTATTTATGTTTAATAACAGTAATAATAATAAACCATTACAGTATTTCGTTTCACAATCCTTAAATGTATCTGCATATTTAAAATTTAAAGGATTTGAAATTAAAGACGTAAAAAGAGATGATAAAACAGTTTCATTTTGCTTTGACAAATCACCAGAAGTTTTTGATGCTGTAAATGAATATAATCAAGATAATGATTTAAAAAGGTTTATCACTTCTTATCGTGAGATTAGAAGTTTGATATACAATAAATAATATTAAAATAAAAATTAATTTAAAATGAGGAGGAATTTTATTTATGAGTAATTTAGCATTGGTAAAAAGTGAAATGTTTGAAGATGTATTATGTGATTTTTGGAAAAATGAGAATGAAGATATTTTTATGACAAGTGAGCAATTGGGTAAAGCATTGAAGTATTCTACTCCAAGAGAAAGTGTTAATAAGTTAGTAAGTAGGAATGAATATCTTAAGGATATTGATTTTTCAGGTGAAGTCGCTATGACTTCGACTGACGGAAAGACTTATAATACAAGAGTTTTTACTGAGGATGGCATATACGAAGTTACAATGCTTGCTAAAACAAATAAAGCAAAGGAATTTCGTTCTTGGGTAAGGAATGTATTAAAAGGTTTAAGAAAAGGTAATTTGAAACTTATAAATAATAAATATAATTTACCAACTACATATAAAGAAGCATTAATTCAATTGCTTACAACAATAGAAGAAAATGAAAAATTAAGTGACAAAGCAAATGGTTATGATCTTTTATGTAGTGCTGATAATTCTCAAACAATGAATGAAGTAGCAAAATCTTTTGGTGTTGGAAGGAATAAATTATTTGCATTTCTTAGAAATAAAGAAATATTAATGAGTAATAATTTGCCTTACCAAAAGTATTGTGATAATGATTGTTTTGATGTTAGAGAATTTACTATACATATAGGTGATGATGAGATAATAAATAAAACTCAAACATTGGTGATGTCAAAAGGTATTGATTTAATAAATAAATTACTTAAAGAAGTGAAGTATAAAATTTAAGTATATTTATAAATATGAATATTTTAGAGAGTGGGATATATGTCCTGCTCTTTTTTATTATAGGTTATTGTAGTTTTATAGGTTATTATATAATTTAATAATTTATTGTAGATTAATGCCTATCACATTTTTGTGGTGGGTATTTTTGTGTGATGGATTAGATTTACACATATAGCAGGATAGGAGTGTACAGCCGATAAGATGTTAAACCTTGACATTTTCCTGCTTGATAATTTTTAAGGTAAATAAAAATACGAGAGGTGGTATTTAGTTGGGTAAAAGAAAAGTATATACAAGGGAAGAATTGTTGGAAATATTAAATAAATACATAAATAATAAAGGTGTAGTTCCAAAACAAACAGATTTTAAACCATTTAATGGATTGCCATCATTTAATGTATATTATAAAAATTTCGGTAGTTTGAAGAATATTTATACTATATTATGTATAGATGAAATTGATAATTTAAGATTTAATAAAAAGATATATACAGATAATGAATTATTAAATATTTTAAAAGAAGAAACCATAAAACATTTAAATAATAATTTATTTCTTATAACAGAAGAAGAATTTAATAATCATCCTATTCTTCCTCATAGTAGCATATATCAAAGAAGATTTGGTGGTGTAATAAATTCTTATAAATTAATAGGATATGATTATGATAAATATAATAGGAAAGCATTAGAGATTGATATGATATTTAAATTCAAGCAATTAGAAAAAGAGTTAAAACATACCCCTAATAGTAGAGAAATAGATAAGTATAGCAAACTTAATAAATGCTATGCCACAAAAACTTATTCAGAACATTTTGGTAGTATTTATAAGTTACAAGTATTATGTGGATTTATACCGACTAAAATGGGTATTAATAGAACAGAAAGAGAAATGATTGATGATTTAATAAAACTTTCAGAATTAATTAATGATACTCCTACATCACAAGATATTGATTGTTGTGAATTTACATGTTGTAGTACGCATTATTTTAATAAATTTGGAACTTTAGAGAATGTTTTAAAACTTGCTGGTTTTCCAGATGATAAAATAAGAAAAAATTATATACTTACAAATAATGGTACAAAATGTTATTCTAAATATGAATATAGATTTGCTACTGTGATAGAAAATAATAATATTATTTTTGATAAAGAAATTTATTATAAGGATATTATTAATGGATTAGATAATAGATATAAAATTGATTTTATTATTACATATTACAATAAGAAATTTTGCATAGAAATATTTGGTATAGAAAATAATAAAAATTATGATATAAAAACTAAAAATATAATTAATATTTGCAAAGAAAATAATATACCGTTAATTTGTTTTTATCCAAAAGATTTTTGGTCTATTAGCAATGAAGAATTATTTATTTTATTAATTAACAAATTAAATAATTCTGTATTTTATGAATATAAAGATATTGCGTAATTTATTTAAATTAAAGGAGTGATTTAATGTCTAGAAAAACAGAGCAACATAGATATTATACAGATGAAAAATGGGAGTTAGTAAATGTTTTTAATAAAAAACTATTTGATGATTATTTTAGGTATTGTAGAAGCACAGATAAATCTCCAGATACAATAGAATCATATCAGTCAAATCTTAAAATATTTTTTCTATGGATGTTAGATAATGCTGATAATAAAGATTTTACAGAAATTGAAAAATTAGATATTATGAATTGGCAAGATTGGATGATTACAGATCAGAGTCTATCTTCTAATAGAGTGAGACAATTAAAATCAACAGTGAGTAGTTTGTCTAATTATATATGTGATATGTTAGATAAAAAATATCCAGATTTTAGGAATATAGTGAACAAAATAAAACCTCCTGTTAAAGTTGAAGTTAGAGAAAAAACTATTTTTACTAATGAACAAATTGATTTTTTACTTAAAACATTAGTTGATAGAAAAAAATATATGCAAGCATGTTTGGTAGCTTGTTTAGCTGCTAGTGGTGTCCGTAAAGGAGAAATTGTTCAATTTAAAGTTAATTTTTTTGATGATAATAGATATGATGAAGAATGTGGATTTTATATAACTCCTGAGATACGTTGTAAAGGATCGGGGAAAATAGGTAAGAGAATGACAAAATTTGTAATTAAAGATATTGCATATCCTTATCTTTTATTATGGTTAGAACAACGTAAAGAATTAGGTATAGATAATGAATATTTATTTGTCAATAAATATGGGGGTGTTTTAAAACCTATAGATAAATCTACTGTAAATTCTATGATGATAACATTTTCTAAAATATTAAATGCTGATGCCTATTGTCATGCTTTTCGACATTATTCGGCAACTTGGTTAAAAAGAAATGGTGTGGAAACATCTAAAATTAGAGATTTTCTTGGACATAATGATAGTTCCACAACTGAAATTTATATTGATATTGGTAAGGAAGAAAATTTGAAAGATATGCTTAATTTTATGAAGAAAAAGACTTAACATCAACATAAAAACTGTTTGGTTATGAAATACGATTCAACAAACCCAATAAAATCAAGGGTTTGTGAGCATGGAAATTTTATATTTTCACAATTTTTAAAAACTGGAATTAAATTTAAATAATTAGAAATAAGTAGTTGAAATTTTATTCACTTCAGTATTTCAACTACTACTTGTGGTTATTTAATAAATTTAATAAATTATAAATTATATTAACGATAAAACATAAAGGAGGTACTTAAAATAATGCCAAATAACAACGATTTAGCAATATACATCAAAACATTATTACATAAAGAAAGTGTAACAAATTTAAAAAAAACAGTTGGAGATTTAATTAAAGAAATAAGTGAAAAATCAATTAAATTAAATATAACATTAGATGATAAAATAATTTTAACGCTAAATAATTTTGCAAAAGCAATGGAAAATATAAAAACAGCAACACAACAAGGTAATACTGTTGCTTCTCAATATACGCAAATAATTAAAGAATTAGATGGTTCTGTAAGTAAATATACAGAGACAGTAAAGAAAAATGGAGATGTAGTAAAAAGAACAACTGAAATTTTAGATAAAAATAAAATTGCCAAACAACAAAATACACAAGTTATAAATAATATTAAAACAGAAACAGATGCAGTAAATAAATTAAATAGTGAATATGGAAAATTGATTCGGAATGTTAAAATAAAAAATTCTAACAAAGAAACAACAAGACAAG
>Ga0209728_1000669_pt1 | contig 25146 bp, 19 predicted proteins | sample RifGroD1_FD_183997 | JGI IMG/M metagenome (GOLD analysis project Ga0209728, IMG submission 183997) | Groundwater microbial communities from Rifle, Colorado, USA - Groundwater D1 (SPAdes) (version 2) | ecosystem: Environmental > Aquatic > Deep subsurface > Groundwater | place: Rifle, Colorado... | reverse complement strand
CAGAGCTTAAAAATTTCTTTTTTGTTTGTAAACATGATTTGAGATTATACCAGATATGGGTGTGATATAATAATGGATACCGGTAATACAAGACTAGTCATCTTGGAGGTTTGGAAAGAAATCTATACTATATATATGTATAGAGAGTAGAATCCTCTACCCTTGTAAGGGTTGTGAGTTTAAGATAGCAATATCTTAGAGAAGTAAGGTGGTAACGCGTATATTCGCCCTTACATTAGAATATCAATATGGTATTCTGGTGTAAGGGCCTTTTTATTTTATCTATCTATACAAATGAGTATCTCACAAACAGTGGACGAGTCTGAGATTGTAGTGGAAACCCCTGAGGAGAAGTTCGAAAATGATGTTGTTAACAAAGAACCTTTTTTGCCCGACACGGCAATATATTACCTTGAGTTAATGAATAATCACGATCAAAACAAAGATTCGGATTTGAATTCTGTTGTGGAACAAGGGAAATCACTTCAAGAAGAAGCGGATATGATTTTAGATCAACAAATGACAGTGGAGCAAGCTTGGACCATTTTTTGCAAAAACCCAGAAGGAAAAGAATTCTCAGAGAAATTTGTAAGTTATGCGGAAAAGGATAAGGAAAAACACAAAGAAGGGGGCTTTAGTAATCTTGTAGTCTGCTTAGACAAGACAAACACAATTATAAATTCAGTACTGAACCCAAATGGAGCGTAATATCCCTAAAGCATTTGAATCTACAACATCAGAACCAGAGATATACAAACTCTGGGAATCATCGGGCTACTCTACTCCCGAAAAAGTAGAAGAATATTTAAGAGAAAAAGGTTTGAATGTTGAAAAACCATTCACAATTACTCTTCCTCCTCCAAATGCAAATGGTAACTTACACCTAGGTCATATGTGTGGCTATTCATTCCATGATGCATTTGCAAGATTCAATAGAATGACAGGACACCCTACTCTTCTTGTCCCTGGAAAAGACCATGCCGGTATACAAACAGAAAGTGCCTTTACAAAAGTGTTACAAAATAATGGCGAGGATAAGTGGAAAATGGGAAGAGATGAGTTTTACAAACGATGCTATGAATTCTGTATGCAGAATGCAGACAACGCTAGAACCCAGGAAAAGAACATAGGACTTTCCGCAGATTACAGTAGAGAATTTTTCACCCTTGATCCTAAATTAACCAAGATCATCTACGAAACCTTCTACAAGATGTATGAGGATGGAATGGTTTACAGAGATAAACGTATTGTAAATATATGCCCTAGTTGTAAGACAGCTCTAGCGGATATAGATACCGATCATGAAGAACGAAGAGGAATCTTTGCATATATCATCTATCCTTTTGTTAATGAAGAAGACAAGAAGTTAGCTAAAGAAAAATTTGGTGTTGAAGGAATCACCGTTGCAACAACTAGGCCTGAAACTATGCTTGGAGATACAGCGGTTGCTGTTAACCCCGGGGATACGAGGTACCAAGCTTTTGTGGGGCATAAGGTATTACTTCCAATTGCAAATAGAGAAATCCCTATTATTGCTGAGGAAGAAGTAGATTTAGAAACAGGAACTGGAGCTTTGAAAGTTACGCCAGCCCACTCTCCTGTTGACTTCGAAATTGGTAAGAGACAAGGTTTAGAAATTATAAATGTCATTGATGAAGAAGGTAAGATGACTGGAAATATTCCAGATAGATTTAAAGGTATGGGAACTACAGATTGTTCAAGAGCTTTGTGTGGGGAATTAAGTGAATTAGGTTTGTTGGTTAAGATAGAGAATATTAAGCATGAGGTTGCCGTATGTGAAAGGTGTGGTACTCCAATTGAGCCAGTCATATCTAATCAATGGTATGCAAATGTTGAATCTTTGGCTAAAAAAGCCTTAGAGGCATTACATAAGGGTGATGTTAAGGTTGTACCTGAGGGTCAGCAAAAGGCATTAGAATTCTTCTATGAGAATATCCAGCCATGGTGTATTTCTAGACAACTTTGGTGGGGTCAGAGAATTCCGGTTTGGTATTCAGGTAGTAAGAAGCTTCATGATTGGTTGAATGAAAATGAAGGTAAAACAGTTGATGATTTTGAAAAGGAATTTAATGTAAAAGCTAATGGTACTGGGGATATTAAGTTGGGTGAAGAAATGCCGGATTCTGGTAACCCCGGGGTTAGCTGGGAACAAGAGTCTGATATGTTTGATACTTGGTTTAGTTCTGGTCAGGTTCCTTTCTCTACCTTAGGTGGTCCAGATGGGGAGGATTACAAGAAGTACTATCCTACTCAGATGATGATTCATGCTAGAGATATTCTTTTCTGGTGGACTGCGCGTATGATTATGTTTGGTCTCTACAGAACTGGCGAGGTTCCCTACTCTACTGTATTACTTACGGGTATGATTCTTGCTGCGGATGGTTCTAAGATGTCTAAGTCTAAGGGTAATGGTATTGAACCTAATGATGTATTCCTGAAATATGGTGCGGATGCTTTGAGGCTTTGGTACTACTCTGATGCGTTACCTGGTTCAAATGCTCCTTTGAGAGAAGAGAAGATTAAGGGGAACAGAAACTTTGTTAACAAGATTTGGAATGCGAGTAGATTCATATTGATGAATATTGAGGATGAGGAGATTGGGAAGATACAAAACAAAGAAGTAGCTGATACTAATAGGGTAAAAGCTACTAAGGAGCATATTGAGAAGGTTAGGAAATATATCGAAAAGTATCAATTAAATCTTGGTGCAGAAACTATTAGGGAGTTCTTCTGGCATGAGTTGTGTGATAAATGGATTGAGGAGATTAAAACAGAGATTAAAGATCAACCTATTGGTAGTGATTTAAGAATAGAGAAACTTTCTGAATTGTTATGGTTGTTAAAAGAAAACCTAAAGATTATGCATCCTTTTGTTCCTTTTGTTACTGAAGCTGTATGGCAAGAATTAGTAAAATTGGGATTAGCTGAGGGTGTATTGATGGTTGAACAGATTTAACCAAAAGAAAACCCTATGCTACAACAAAGTGCATAACGCACAGGGTTTTCTAATGGAGTAGTACATTGAATATCTATTCGACGACGAGGCTTTGGACAAAATCAATTGCATAGTACTTGATTTTATTTTTAATCAGGATCCCCCGCTCTCTATCTGTCAATTCACCATCTTTAGCAATTTTTTGGCCACCAATTGTTAAAGAGAAATCTAGGAATTTCACGGTAGTTAGCCCGTCAGGTGCGAAGAGGCACATCCAAACTCCAAGTTTGTTCTCGGATTGTTTCAACATTGCCTCGCCAACATCTCTCGGTGGAAATTCAACAATGCCGGTATTATGGACCACCCGACCATTCTCAACCTTGAGTTGTGAACGTTCCGTCTTTAACATTTCGACTGGATCAGGTATTGCGTTGTACATAATTACATATCCAAGCGTAACAATCATTGTCTACTCCTTATTTAGTTTTTTACGAGCACTGAATTATACTACTACAGGCCTTGCATTTCCATAATTCACTAATTTACCAATATTTGATATCATCTAAAGTAATAATTAAAAGAGAATATATAATGGATAAACAAAAATTCTACCTAACAACCACACTCCCCTACGTAAATGCAGAACTACACATAGGACATGCCTTAGAATTTGTACAATCAGATACAATTGTAAGATATTTTAGAAACAAATTAGGAAAAGAAAATGTATTCTTTAATGTAGGAACAGACGAACACGGACAGAAGATATTCAATAAGGCACAAGAAGAAGGATTAGAATTAAAACCATTCGTAGACAAATACGCACAAAGGGTAATGGATTTCTGTAAACTCTTTAATGTTGAATATGACAACTTCTACAGAACCTCAGATCCAAAACACCATGAATTAGCACAAGTATTCTGGAATAAATGTAATGAAAATGGAGATATATATAAAAAACAATACTCAGGACAATACTGTGTAGGATGTGAGAGATACCTAACGGACAAAGAGCTTGTAGATGGGAAATGTCCAGATCATCATACAGCACCAGAACTAAAAACAGAGGAAAACTACTTCTTTAGACTATCTAAATACAGAGACCCCCTACTTAAATGGTTAGATGAAGAAAAAGCCTTTGTAAAACCCGCATACAAAATGGATGAACTTAAGAAATTCATATCTGAGATGGAAGATATTAGTATTTCAAGATTAAGAGAAAATCTCCCATGGGGTATTGAAGTACCGAATGACCCTACACAGATGATGTATGTATGGTTTGATGCATTAACTAACTATGCAATTGCAGTCGGATATGGAACTGATGAAGAAAGATTTAAACAATGGTGGGGACCAGCACAAACATGTGGACCAGATAATCTAAGATTCCAAGGTGCAATATGGCAAGGAATGTTGGCTTCCGCAGGATTGCCACAATCAGAAAAACTTTTAGTACACGGAATGGTATTAGGGCCAGATGGGACAAAAATGTCCAAAACAGTTGGAAATATCGTTTCTCCATTTGAACAAGAACAGAAGTATGGAGCTGAAACTGTACGATTCTATCTTTTAACTGGTATTCCTACATATGATGATGCAGCATACAAGGAAGATGATTTAGTAAATGAATATAATTCAAGGTTGGCGAATAATTTTGGAAATCTTTTAAATCGTGTAATTCATTTGGCTAATGCAAAGGAAGCTGAAATGAACAATGAAAAAACCGTTGAGAGTGAGTTCAAGGAAATAGTTGATAGATATGTGAAGGAGATAAATAGCTTGTACGAAGATTATGAAATATATCTTGCAGGAGAGAAGATAGACCAGTTAGCAGATTATGGAAACAAGTATATTACGACAGAAGAACCATGGTCAAAAGAAAAACTAGAAGCAGAGAAAATATTAAACAACTTAAGCTATCTTTTGAAATGTGTAATTGCTGGATATACCCCTATTCTACCTATTAGTAGCGCCAAAGCATTTCAGGCTCTTGAGAAGCGAGAGAAACTCATACTGTTCCCTAAATTAGAAGCATAATATGCTATACTAAAAATATAAAAATTTAGAACTGCCTAATGTTTAAATTTGGAAAACAGCCACAATCGATTGATTTTTTGCAACCGTCATATTCTCCTACGGATATTTGGTCTACTGCATATATTTGGTTAACTAATGTCGGAAAATATCTTCTAATTGGTGTCGAGGTTCTTGTTCTAGGCGTTTTCTTCTCTAGATTCATATTAGATAGGCAGGACAATGATCTTAAAGAGGAAGTAAATGCAAAGGTTACTTTACTTTCTAATGAAAGTTGGCAAAAAAACGCTGCGGTGTATGAGAATTACCAGTATTTACTAAGTGATATTAAGTTGGTGAAGGACAGACAGGTCATTAACTCTGTAAAAGTAAGTGAACTAATTAGCGGTATCCCCTCCTCTTTACACTTAACATCTTTCGGATATTCAGTGAATAGAATTTCTTTAAGGTTAACATCAAATAGCTTGAATTCCATTAAGGATTACGAAGCATCTTTAAAGAACAATCCTAACTATTCGAATGTGGCATTCTCGATAGATAAAAACAAGGATGAAATAAATGTGAGTGTAACATTTGTCATATTAACAGAATAAATATGGAGAAAAAACGATTAAATACAGAAGAATATATTAAATTGATTAAAGAGTCTCCAGAGAAGAAGCGAGGCTATATTTTTGCAGGAGCAACAGTTGTGGTATCTATTCTTTTAATTGTCTTTGCTGTTCGTCCTACAATTGTAACTATTACTCAGATTAATTCGTCCATTAAAGAGAAGACCCGACTAAGTACGGCCCTGGATGCAAAAATTAGTACACTGAGTGCGTTGGATAAACAATTTGAGGATGTAGGAACCGATTTGCAAGACCTCAAATTAATATATCCCGCAAATGGGAATTTTAGTTTGCTTTTGGCAAATATAAATCCAATATTGTCGAGAAATGGTTTCTACCTTACGGGTATAAATTTTGATAAATATAGCGACAAGAATGTTTCTTTTACGCCCAAAGTATTGGTACCTTGGTCTGTGAAGATTGCTGCAAAGGGTAAGGTCTCAAATATAATCAACTTGCTTAAAGAGCTTGAAGCTTTACCAATGTTCCCTGTAATGGAAAGTTTTTCATACACTGATCAAAAGGATGAGTATGATCTGACAAACTTTAGTATCAATCTGCGTATATACAAGATAGATAATGCTAATTTTTACGAATAGAATATTATGGATATGTTAAAAAAATCAGTGTTGGCTTCTGTTCTACTCTTGGTTGTAGTAGTTATATGGGTTGGGGTCTCTATATACTTTAAACAGAGCTATGTGGATATTAATCCCAATGCAGCAACATATACAAGGCAGATCAAGAGTGCTTTTGATACAGATGAACTGGATATTGTGACAGAAAAAACTACGAAGAGTTTTTCGGTATCTCCTTCTGAGTTCTTAAATTTGACTGAGAGTTCTAATTAGTCAATATAGTCATCAAGCTTTTGCTGCGTAGATTTCTCTTTGAGCTTTTTCAAAGCTTTTGCTTCTATTTGTCTGATTCTTTCTCTAGTTACTCCAAATTCTTTTCCAACTTCTTCTAAAGTTCTTGAAACACCATCGTCTAGACCAAACCTTAGGGATAGAACCCTTCTTTCTCGGTCTTGCAGGGTGTCCAGGATATCCTTCAATTGATTCTTAAGATATTCAGAGGTCGCAAATTCTTCTGGAGATTGTGACCAATCATCTGCGATTACATCTTGAAGTTTACTATCCTTCTCCTCACCTATTGGTGTAGATAGTGATGTAGGATTTTGTTTGATCTTTCTAATTTCAGCAACTTTCTCTAATTCGATATCCATTTCTTTTGCAATTTCCTCATCTTTAGGAGGTCTTCCCAATCTTGTAGTTAAGGAGTTATTTACTTTGTTAAACTTGTTTATGGTTTCAATCATGTGTACTGGTACACGAATAGTTCTAGCTTGATCTGCTATGGCTCTGGTAATAGCTTGTCTAATCCACCATGTAGCATAAGTAGAAAATTTGAAACCCTTGGTATAGTCAAATTTCTCAACGGCTCTCATTAGACCAATGTTTCCTTCTTGGATTAAATCGAGAAGCTCAAGCCCACTCTTACTATATTTCTTTGCAATACTAACGACTAGTCTAAGATTTGCAGTGATTAATAGCTGCGTAGCTTCTTCGTCTCCCTTTTCAATTCTTTGTGCCAATATTCTCTCTTCTTCACCTGTCAAAAGAGGGATTCTGCCAATTTCATAGAGATATGATCTAATCGCATCTGTTGAAAGACTTGATTGAATAGTTTTGAGAATATGAATTTTCTTCTCAAGAGTTAGTTCTTCCTTCTCAGGAACCTCAACATTCTCTTCTGGTTCTAATACTTCTATCTCATTTTCTTGTAATGAGGCAAAAATATCATCGAGAAGATCAACATCTTCTTCAATGGTAGGAAATACGTCTAGCAAATCTTCTTGGGTTAGAAACCCTTGATCTTTACCTTTGTCAATTAAGACTTTAACAGCTTTCTCTTTGTCTGTCATAGAAAATTTTATGGTATAATTTTATATATGGACAGTAAAAAAGATATTTTACTTGAAAAAAAACAATTCTTCTTGGACACCGTTGCTCGGTTTTGTGATAAGTGCGGTACTCAGTATGCAATAAATGATGTTAATATCATTCAGAACACCGGAGTATCAAGCATTATACACTTTTCTTGCCATAATTGTAAATCTAAGCATATTGCAACGCTAATTGTGCCACTTGGGATTAGTAATAGAGTGGCAGTTAACACAGATTTGGATGTTAAAGAGATTAAAAGCTTTACTAGCGAAAAGGAAATATCTACACAGGACATCTTGGAAATCTATACATGCTTAAAAAACAATCCTAAAGTGGTTGTTTAATTGTTCGTATTCCAAACTATTTCATACTTTTGGTCAGTTGACAGCTCAAATCTACTTGTAAGCTGGTTCTCTATGCTATTTAGGTTGGAATTTGTTTCAACATTCCATGTATTTGGATATGTAATATCTAATTTGTAAGCATGTGATGTCTCCCCTGCTTGCTTGAAGATATCCAAATTAAAGAATACATTTTGATCGTTAACTTCTAATGGGAAATTGAGGCTGTTTGTAGATCTTGATATTCGATATGAGATTTCAAAGTTGCTTATACTGTTGATTGGAACATTAAACCATCCTCCTATTACTTTAAAGCCACTTTCTTTGTATGTATCAAATTTATTATCCTTTAATCCCTTCACGGAAAGCACTGTTGCGTTGGAAGGTATGTATATTCTTTGGTAGTTAACATAGTTTCCCTCAGGGTATGTTGTTGTCTTTGAAGTATTTTCAATCGAAATACTGTAGGTAAAATCAATGGTATCTTGGTTTTGAATATTAACAGCTAGGTTGTAATTCTTGTTAAGGTAAAGATTTGCCTTGTTCCCACCCCAGTTCCAGTCTATGGCAATTGGAGCTTCATTGTACCTGGAATCGAGGGCTCCAGACCATGAGCGATCGTTGAAGAAGTTGAAAGCATCTGTATTTTTAAATGTTGCCTGTAGATGTTTCTCATTTAGGGAATCCTCAAAGATACTTCCAAGAGAGAGCAGATCTCCGATATTTGTGGAAAGTAGCTTCGTAATTATCTGGTTAGCAAGATCTGCTAGGAAGGTGGTCTTTTGTGTAGATCCAGGTGTGAAATCTTCATGCATTTGGAATATCTTGGAGTAAAGATTGTCGCTTGTAATTATTTCTGTCTCGCCAGGGACTTCTATACCACCCCATTTATCCAAAAGTTTTTGCATGAAAGAAATATCAATTGTTATTACTCCGTCAAGATCATTCCCCTTGCCTAACGCAGCAATATATGGCTCTGCAGATGCTTCTGTCTCGGTTAAATCAGGATACCAGTTAATGAGAGAGAATGGCCATGTAGTTATTCCTAAAGCTTTTTGCATAGATTTCGGAGCAGTAAATGTTTTACCTTGTACTTTTAATGTCCCATCTGCGTTGTAAATATCATCTACAAACAACTCTCTAATCTGTCCCCCCTCTATCCCAACGATTCCGTAGCTTGTTAACCATCCTCCTGTGCTTCGAAGCTCAGATTCATTTTGCAAAAGGACAAGATATCTTTGTCTTTCATTTGCACCAAGTAGATCAGGAAGAAACGCGACGATTTCTTGGAAAGTTTGTGTTCCAGTATTTAACTGAGTAATCAAGTCTTTAATTGAAGATACCGTATCTCGGGTAAACGAAGGAAATTCGTTGATATTAACTTGATTGATGACTCCATTTGCAAGGGAGATTTTGTATGCAGCTTCTTTAACCTTATAACCATTATCCGATATCTCATTAAGATACTCTGTGTATTCTCGAGTAGTTTTGGGAGTAGAAGATTGGAAGTCTACAGAAGGTTCAAAATCTTGAATGTACTGTGCCAATGGGGTTATTGCCCCGAGCATATTCTTAGCACCTTCAGTGGCATATTGAGCACTTAAAAGAAGCTGGGTAGTGTTGGCGTAAAGACTCCCCTTTCCTACAAGTCTAAATGCCCATTGTAGGTTATTGAGACTAGTTGAAACTCTTTCGACATTATTTTCAATTTGTAGAATTTTCTTTTCATTTGTTGCCGAATTCATACTAAATACAGAATCTTGTAAATTCTTTGAAGTGTTAGAGATTATAATGAGACCAAGCGTGGTTCCAATGAGAGGATAGATTAAGAAGTATGTGAGAAGAACAGTAGCAATTGTTATGGCTGATGTTTTTACAATCTGACCCCAGCTAACCTCTTTCTTCTCTCTTGGATGATTTTTAGGTGCGGACACCCTATTGAGCGGATGAAGTATGTGATCAAAAAATTCGCCAAGCTTTGTTTTTGAAGTCTTTACGCTATCTGTAATACTCTTTTGTGGCTTTTCTGCATAGTCCCATGTCTTACTAATATCATCATAGTAGGTATGAATTTGATCTATGAGTGATTCCTCAAGCGTTACCTGTTGCGTCCATCCATATTTTGAAGCATGTGGTGCAGGGACATACAGATCCTGCATTATGAAATCGCGATCGGGATTCTCAACAAATTTAATTGATTGAGCTTCGGTGTTTAATTCGAGTAGTTTGTATGCAATCGAGAGGGTTGTGTAATTATTCTTGTTTGCGAGGGTTATTACTTCCCCCTTGGTCTTGTCCGAGAATGTTAATTTAAGAATTCCATATACTGCGTCTTTCTCGTCAATTAAGTTGTGGAGATCGAGGCCCTCTCCTTTTATAACTATCTGAGGTTTTTGTGTAGCATCTTTAATCAGACTATGAATTATCTCATTATCTATTTTGAGAATACCTTTGCCAATGGTTGAACCTAGTCTTAATATTCTAATATTTAAATTGGTCTTATCTCTAAATTCAGCTGCTAGTGTTTCGCAGTATTTTTGTAATTCAATATTAGAATATGGAGATGGGGATGCAAGTTTTAAATTATTAACCCTATTAGCAAGTTCTCTGTTAAGAGTTAAAGATGTTATTAACGAGAATTTTGCATTATTTTTCTTTGCGCTCTTTAGAGATTCCTCTAAATGACCAGCTTCTCGAATGAATTCTTTACTGTCAAATTCCTTTGATACAAGGGCATTGTTGAGGAAATAGAATAGATAGTCATATCTTTTTATGCTTTTAAATACGCCATCTAAACCTTTAAACTCAAAAAAATCTACTAACGGAGAACCTTTAAACTCTGAGATATATTTGTTAGTTTGGGAGTTGTAGTTGTCTATAATAATTACATGACAACCTTGTTCTATAAGAGTTTTCGTAATTAAATAGCCCTGACGATTTCCACTATGTATTAATATGGAGACTGGTGTTTGAGCCTTAATTTTTTCAAGTTTTGAATTGCCCATACTAATCACTTACTGTATCAAAATTAACTGGGATTGGGAAATGGTACGTTTTAAGATTTAATTGATAACTAGCACGTACAAAGACCGGTATCTCAATATCCTCGTATCCAGTAGCAGAAACCTTAACCTGATATTGATTATCTTTAAGTTCTAGATTACTTATTGGTGCGTTCCCGATATATTCCTTATCTATATATACTTTAGCGTCAGTTGCCGAGCTAGTTATTGTAACTAAACCTCTTCCAGCAGAAGTGTGGGGAACGGAAGTGTAATACAGTATAGTTCCATTTAAGATGTTTTCTGGACCGATTTCTAGATCTACTCTTGCAGAAGTATTTTTAGCAAGTTCAACTTCAAAGATCTGTTTTTGGTAGAAGGTATTATCATCTGCGATTTTCTTTAATTCTATTGTATATTTCCCTTCTGGGAGATTTTCAACAGTAGTCGGTGTTTGCCCATAATCCTTGTCATTTATTGTAACCTGAGCCTTGCCTTTTTCGGTTATTATTTCAATGGAAGTGTTGTTGTAGAAGCGTTTAATCAAAGGGAGATTACCAAGGATAGTTCCCAATGGAAGAAAGTACATAATTATGGATACAAGAATAATAGCAATAGCTATTATTAAGACAGTTTTTCGATTTTTCATTATCTAGATTATATTCGTAGTGACAAGCGTTGTCTACAAATTAATATGAGTATTTTGACTCTGGAGATTCTTCTTTCTTTTCTTTCTCCTTGTGTTTTGAAGCTCGAATGTTCGCAAGAACTATGAATCCTACACCTACTGCGGTACCAAAGATAAGCGCAAAGTATCTAATTGCACCTGTACTTAGAATGGCTAATGACCCGATTAAGAGAGTCATTGCCATTTCTAGGAGGACTATCTGGCTTCTGGTTAAATTAAGTTTAAGAAGTTGATGATGTAAATGATTGGTATCATTGATTTTTAGAAGATCAAGTAAGTTTTTTGGCTTGTATGTTAGAAGGCGTTTGATAATGACATAGACGAAGTCAATCAAAGGGAGCAGCAAAAGCATTATTGTAGTTGAGAATTTAGCGTCTGCAATTATTGCGAATACACAAATTAGAAAGCCATAGAGGGTCTTTCCTGAAGATCCTGACATGATTTTTTGTGGAGGAAACGCAAAGATTAAAAATATCAAAAGTGCCCCAGCAGCAACCATACTTATTGTGGAAGAAAAAACAGAAGAATATCTAATGGCTATTATGAAAATCAGAGAAAAAATCGTAAAAGAATTGGCCTCAATGATTCCTGGAGAGCCGGCAGTCCACTTTACCGCATTAATACATACGAGTATCCAACCAAAAAGAATGATATCACCAGGTAGTGCGAGAGATTGTTGTAGCCCAAACAGAGAAAAATTCCAAGTTAAGAGATCAAGATTTAAATTAAAGAAAGAAAGGTTCGTAAGGTCTATAACTGAAAAGACTATAATTAGAGCTGCGAGTATCTGGTATGCGAGTTGAGTCTTTGCAGGAAGATTAAATATATCATCTAACGCGGAGCCGATCATTAATATTAGCATCGCGATAATGATAGGAATAGTAAAGCTATCTAATTTAAAGAATACAATGATGGCAATGAGAATCGGAATTGTAACGGCAAGTCCACCTAATGCTGGGGTTATGCCGATGTGTAGGGCTTTTTCGGGATTGTCAAAGTCTTTATGATTTTTCTGAACACCAGGCTTGTACGTTATATCGTGTTTTAGAGCAATCTTGCCAATTATTGGGGTAAGGATAAGTGATAGTGCTATTCCAATTATGAAGAAGGGTAGATATTCTAGGTATTTCAGATATTCTCCACCATTAAGCTGGTTAAACATTGGTAGAGAGAGGAGTTTGTTTAGGAGATCCGTTGCAATTGAGAAATCCATGTTAGTAATTCTGTGTAAGATGAATTAAAACTATTGACCCAGAAATTGATGCTAAAAATGTGCAAAGCAATATGAATTTGGTGAGCATTTTTTCCTTGTTGTAGTATTTAGTTGTAACTATAATGCTGATAATTATGCCAATTAGGGTAATTAATGGAAAAGCAAATAGGAAGTTCTTATCTGTAACTCTGTCATCAGGCATTAGATTATAATTCAAAACGGGGGCCAATGAAGGGAATCTCTGGATATTGTCATATAGCCACAAACCTTGCTGTATCAGCATTCCTGTGTTTGATACTATGACAAACCAAAAAAATGCGTCCTTAAGAAATTTTTTAACTTCAATTTGCAAAAGCATAACATCCGTCTTACCCTTGATTTTCAAGACCTTGTTTTTAAAAGGATCCTTCATGCCAAGGTCCAACTGTTTCTCCTCCTGTTGGGGAGCTTTCTGTTTTTTGGCTCGCTTCATGATTGAATTATATCAAAGTCTAGGACAAGTTAGTAAATATATGTATATATTGTTCTAGAGTAAGTTCTTGAGGACGTTTATTAAAAAGTTCTTCATCTTGTAGGCGTGAAGAGATGTTTTTGAGATTGTTCCTAAGAGTTTTTCGGGGAGATCTGAAACAGTTTTCAATGAATTTTATAAATTTTTCTTCATTAATATCTGTTTGTTTCTCAATTGGTGAAAACTTAATAACGCTACTCATTACTTTAGGACGTGGCATAAATGCACCTGGATTTATATCCATAAGCTTCTTTGGCTTTGCATACAGCTGTGTTCTTAACGAAAGGATATTGTTATTTGGTTCTTTTGATACATATTTTTCTGCCACCTCTTTTTGAATTATGAAATAACAGTTATTAGAAAAGAAACCAGATGATATTATCTTCTGAATAATAGGTTTACTAATATTGTAGGGAAGAGATCCATAGAAAATGATCTTCTTTCCACTAAATTGTTCTAATTCTTTAAAATTCCAATCCAAAAAGTCCTGATTCAAAACGATTGAATTCGGAAAAGAAATTTTTAAATCTTCAGCCAGGATATCATCCTTTTCAATAAGAACTAATTGTTGAGAAAATATGGATAGCTTATGGGTAAAGAATCCTCTTCCAGGGCCAATTTCTACAATTATTTCTGGGCTTTCATCTTTAACAAAATTGATGATTTTTTCACCCAAGTTTTCATTTACAAAGAAATTTTGTCCAAGAGATTTTTTAATCATTAGTCTATTCTAAAATCCCAAATATGTTCTTCTTTCACGTATGTTTTGTTACAACCACTACAATGCGCGGTATCACCTTTAAAGGTTAGCTCTCCAAAGCATTTAGGACATACCAGGATTTTTCTTAAATTCTTGTCTGTGCAGGATTGCTTTGAGGTCTTCTTTTTTAAGCTTGTCTCAAATACGACACTTGGGGGAAGATTTGTTGTCTTTAGCAGCTTTTGGAAGAGATATTCTAGTTTGAGTAGGAGAGAGTCTCCGAGTAATTTCTTCAATATTGGTATGCGAAGGTAGGAACACCCAGACTTGCTTTTTATGTTAAATCCATTAGATATTAGAGCTTTTTTCACATATGCAGGGTGGTAGTTGAAAAATATTGCTTCTTCGCCTGTTTCGGTACCTTCAAAATTCTTAGAAGTGGGTTGTTGATATGGATCCTTTGAGAAGAATTTGAAATTCAAATGGAATATGGCTCTTAATGATGCCTTTAGATTCACTTTGTTTGCGAACTCTTGTACATAGCTAGAATCGTTATGCATAACCCGTTTTAATTCTTTGTAGTACTCTCCAGGCTCTGAAATATGGTGTAAAACTCTAACCATGAGTCCTCCGTCATATGTATTGTCTCTAAAAGGCATATGGTAAGCGTTTGCAGCAATCATTTCTATATTGGGAAATCGCTTTTTTATTATTGCGTAGTTCTTTTGCAGTGTTCTTAATGAGTAATCCAGAATAACGGGGTTTGAGTAACTGTTATAGTAGGTAGACGTTAGTCTTCCATATGAACCACCTATATCTATAAACCAAGCACCCTTCTTTCGGTTAAAAATCCTTCCTAAAAGGTGTTTTTCGGAGGAATCCTCGTATTGTCTTACTTTCCAATATTGAGAATAGTCATAATCAAAAAAGTCGTAGTTTGAGACCTCAATCATCTGTTACATTCTTCAAAAGCTTAGTTAAGTGTTGCATCTTGGTAAGCAATTCTTCTATATTCTCGGAGTTGTTGCTTTCCTCTGCTATTGCTATTTTAACACTTAACGCTTTCTGTTGTCTTGTAAGATATTGTTTCTTTAGTCGTCTGATCAATTTAGTAAGCTGTGTACCGATATCGTCTTCTATCTCTGTTGAACGAAAAACTATGTCTTCGATGAATACTCTTTTTTCCTCATTATCCTGGAATAGTTTTACGATATTTGCAATATCTGTTTTCTTAGAATGCTTGATTGTTAAATATATCTCTTTCAAAAGAGGAGAGGAAAGATATCTACTAGGAATGAAGATTTCATCAGTTCTGTTTTTACTAAAGATTAGTAGTTGCAAATATGTTTTTTCCAGTAAATTACTATTTCCTTTCACGAGAAAGCCTTTAGTGTTGGTGGTAGTGCTTGACTCGAAGCTCGGGAGGTATCCAGAGTCACTTTTTCTATTAATTTTACCCAAAGTTTCAGCCTTAATTCTGTAGGATTTCTGTAAGATTTCACTTGTAACATGCGAGAGTAGTTCTTCTACGAAGTCTTGAATCTTTTTAACGTCTGAAGGCTTATTAAGATCCTTATCTTCTATGAAATGCTCAAATATGTATGAGAAAGCTTCCTGTTTTTGTTCAACTAATAGTTTCATTTTATCTGGTTCCTTTTGCAACATTTCATCTATATCCTTGTATGGTGCAGAATTTGCTGCATAAGGATAGAGATTTAGTTCTGATGCTAGTTTGAAGGCTCTAATTACTGCGGATTGTCCAGCTATATCACTATCAAAGAAAAACAGGACATTCTTACTTAGGCGAGAGAGGTTTTCTAGTTGTTCCTTGGTTAGCCCTGTTCCTAGCGGAGCTACAATATTTTTGATACCGAATTGGTGTGCAGAAATAACGTCGGTCTGCCCCTCGCACAGTATTGCTAGGTCTATCTTACGGATTTCTTGTCTAGACTCATATTGTGCAAACAGGTTAAACTTCTTGTGAAAGATAGCGGTTTCTGGGGAGTTCATGTATTTAGGGCCGTAGTCATTCCCAGGAAGTATTCTGCCTGAGAAACCGAGAACAGAACCCTTTGAGGAGCGTATTGGGAACATTATGCGGTCATAGAATTTTTCTTTTACCTTCCCGTCCTTGTTAGTAAATAGACCTGAGTCTATGAGTTCTTTATCTGTTAGTTTTGGATGATGTTTATTAACATATTCGAGAAGCTTAGGATACCTAGGTGCATAGCCAATGCCAAATTGTTTTATTGAGGCTTGATTAAACCCTCTCTCTTTGATGTAATTGCTTGCGGTCACACTACTTTTAAGCTCATTGTAATAGTATTTTGTGGCAAGATAGTTTATCTCTTCTAATTGTGAATATTTTGGATTCTTTTTAAACTGTTTTAATTCAACTCCTGCTTCCTTTGCGAGTTTTTCCAATGCTTCAGGAAAGTCTATGCTTTCGATCTTTTGAACAAAGTTAAAAATATCTCCAGTTTCTCCACATCCAAAACACTTATATCTTTGAATATCTGGACTTACAATGAAGGAAGGAGATTTTTCTTGATGAAATGGACATAGGCCAGAGAAATTTTTACCCGCTTGTTTGAGGGGTACATATTTTTCGATGACTTGGGCAATGTCGAGCCTATTTTTTATATCTTCAATTTGATTAGAATCATCCATATACTAATTGATTATAGCATCTTACTAGGGGAAATTTTACTCGCAATTCAAAGTGTCATTAAGTATTGTGCATGTTATCTCTGCAACACCTGTTGTGCTGTTTGTCTTCCATGCCAATGGTTCGTCATTCATGGATATTGTTGTGTTATTTGCTCTGCCTGTGATTATGTAAAATTTTTCTTTGACTTCAAATTGCTGTTTAGATGGTTCGACTACTTTTGATATTTTGTTTTGTCCATCGATATCTAATTTGATCCATGAGGCAGTATCTGTGACTTCCACCGAAAGGTTGAAAGTTTTTACTTCTTTCACGGGGGTGTCTGATTGTGTTGGTTTATTGTAGGTTACTTTTCGTGTTTCTACTGTTTCGAGAATATTATTACTGTTCTTTTTTGCTTTGATTGTAATGATGTTTATTCCTTCTTTAAGGGTAATCTCTTGTTTAAAATTTCCCTGAGTGTCTATTTCAACAAGTGTAGTGTTGATTTCTAGTATCGCTGAGGGCTGTGTAGTGCCTTCTACGAAGAGAATTGCCTCTGAAACGGTACTTCCGTCGGTTGGGGTAGTTATTGTTAATTGAGGAGGACTTTGGAATCGATATATCTGTAATCCAATATATCCCAGAATTAGGATGAAGAATGTTACTGAAAGGATAGTAATAATGCTCTTGGGAGTCAATATGAGATGTTTGTACCTATTTAGTAGTGGCTCTATAGACTTAATCTTAGAGATCTTCTTTTGTGGTTTACTTCTTCTGTAGAGTGCGAGGACTTTCTCTGTATCAAGCCCAAGGTATTGTGAATATATCTTTATGAAGCCAGTAAGGAATATCTCGGAATCAAACTGTGCGAAATCATTATTCTCAATGTAAGTGATGAATCTTTTTTGCATTTTTGTCTCTTGTGAGACAAGCTCAATTGATCGCCCGAGGGTTTCTCTTTTCTTTTTTAAAACTTCTCCTGCTGTTATCATACTGGCAATTGTACTACTTATTCATCAAAACCGTCACTATTGTCATCGGTTTTTAGAATTTGGCAAGCGGATGAAACTAGTACTTGTCTTGGTTTACTGCCGTCTTGAGGGCCAATAGCGCCAGCATCATAGAGCTCGTCAATAATTCTTGCCGCTTTGTTGTATCCAATTTTCATCTTTCTTTGTAGGAATGAGGAAGATGCCTTCTGATTGTTTATGACGATTTCTAGAGCTATGGGGAAATCAGGATCTCTTTCTGAGGTTCCTTTGCCAACACCTGTTGCTGAGCTTCCTTTCTCAATCGCTTGGGCCAGATCTTCAGAATACTCAATATCTTCTTCGGTAACTTGGTCTTTAACAGCATTTATTACATTCTCACTATCTTCTGTAGAAGTATATGTCCCTTGGATTCTGATTGATTTTGGTGTGCTTTGGTCTTTGAACAACATATCTCCATTTCCAAGCAAGGTTTCTGCACCTGTATCATCAAGGATTACTCTGGAATCCATAGCTGTAGCTACTGCAAAGGCCATTCTACCTGGGACATTAGCTTTGATTAAACCAGTGATTACATTTACAGTTGGTCTCTGGGTTGCAAGTATTAAGTGAACGCCAACAGCTCTTCCCATCTGCGCGAGTCTCTGAATCTTTGCTTCTACATCTACTCCTGAGGTGAGCATAAGGTCGGCCATTTCGTCGATTACTACGACGATATATGGCATTGCTGTATATCCCAATGCCTTGTTATATTCTGTTAACTTCTTAACATGCATTTGTTTCAACTGTCTATACCTTCTCATCATCTCATCAATTGTCCATTGTAGAGCATTGACTACGAGCTCCATGTCAGTGATAACAGGATTTAGCAGATGGGGAATTCCATTGTATGCTGCCATTTCTACGCCCATCTTAGGGTCAATCATGATGAATTTAACTTCATCAGGAGTTTTAGTCATCAAAAGCCCAGTTATTAAAGAGTTGATAGCTACAGATTTACCTGTACCAGTAGCACCTGCAACTAAAAGATGTGGGATTTTGTTTAAATCTCGGATAGTGGTTTTTCCAGTAATATCTTTTCCTAGGATTAGTGGTAATTCATATTTTTCAGCTTCCTGTCTTAACTTCTTTATCATATCTCTTGTGTATACGTAGTTTGGTGTTGGATTTGGAATTTCCACCCCAACAAATGATGTTCCAGGAATTGGAGCTTCGACTCTTACGCATGAGGATTGAGATGCCAATGCGAGAGCTAGGTCATTACTAAGATTCTTAATTCTTGAGACTTTAATACCTACGGTTATGGCCAAGGAGAATCTTAAAACGGTTGGTCCAACTGCAATTTCTACAACCTTTGCAGGTATGCCAAAGTTTTTAAGAGTAGTTTCTATTACAGTTGCTTTCGCTCTGTAGAGTTTTTCATCCTGTTTCTGTACTTCTCCTTCTTGTAATACATCGATATTGGGGAAGATCCAGTTGGTAAATCGTGGTCTTTGTGGTTCTGCGAGATCTTTTGTGGAAGTTTGGGAATCAGGAATACTTTCTGGAAATACATCATCCTGTGAAGGAGTTTTTATCTGTGGCTCCTGATCTATTTCTTCATCTTTTTTATTATCCTCACCATACATCCTTATCTCTGGTTCTTTATCCATATCAGAATTAGGAATATTCATTTGTGTTCCATCGATATTTCTTTCACTATCACTATCTATCTTAAATCCACCAAAGAGATTGCTGAAACTAAATTTTTTCTTTTCTCCATCTTTAATTGGGGTTTCTACAAATTCTAATATCTGCTCCAATGTTGTTCCTGTTATCAATGAGAAGGCAATTACTAGAAATACTAGGACGATGATGATTTCTAGCAGGTTTCCAAAAGTACTATTTAATGCCAAATGGAACATTTTGCCCAATTCTCCACCGGCACCTCTTAGCGCATCTGAGCTATTGAGCTGATCTGCGGTTTGCCAGAAGGAAAGTAATGTACTTAAACAAGCTGAGAAAAGTAACAATCCACCAACCTGTCTTACTGATTTGAATCGCTTACTTTTGGTTAGTAAAAAGAAAGATATATATATGAGTAAAATACCCCATGAAATTGCTGAATATCCTAACTGTAGGGTTATGGTGTCAAAAAGTGCTGATTGCTGATGTATGAATGGGGAGAGGCCAATGGTGAGTCCAAGCAAAAAAAGCGCTATTCCGACAAGAATTTTTATTTCGCTGCTTTTAATTGTAATTGGTTCTTTTTTCTTTCTTCTGGGCATTTGTAGTATATAATAAAGTAAATTTGAGATTATTACAAAGTACATATATACCATACTATACTCAGGATTTTAAGTGAATAGCATAAAAGGTGCTAAAAACCTTTGACTAATGCCATTAAATATGATAATATCCTTCGAGTTCCTAAGTTTTTGCTTTATAATGCGGTTTATTATTGGTTCGCAGGAATCATTCCGCCACTTGAGAGCAAGAGTAATATGTTATAACATTACTAAAATATCGTCTTATGATCAAACCTCAAAGCAATAGGTCCGGGAGAATAGATTTGGGACTAGGGTATTCCTCTGGTACAGATTTCCCAAGTCTAATTGAAGCTCAAAATGCTTCGTTTAATGATTTCTATGCCAGTGGGTTCCAAAGACTTTTCACCAAGATTAATCCTGTTAAGGATACTATGGAGAAAATGTGGACTTTGGAATTTAAAGATTTTAGATTTGGAAAGTCATACAGAACAGTTGAAGAGGCCATTGCAAAGGGTCTTTCTTACGAAGTTCCTGTATATGCTAAGGTTCAACTTTTAAACAACAAGACTGGAGAGATTAAGGAGCAAGAAATTTTCATTGCTGATCTCCCAATTATGACTGAAGATGGTGTGTTTGTATTTAATGGTGTTAGAAGAGTTGTTACACATCAAATCGTTAGAGCTGAGGGTGTTTTGTACGAAGTAGACGAAAAATTACCATACAGAACATTGCATAAAGTTAGATTGATGCCTGGAATGGGTCCATGGTATGAAATCGATACTAACAGACACAATGTTATTTCAATGAGAGTTTTACCTAAGAGACCTAAGGTTTTGATTACAGAACTTCTAAGAGTCTTCGGATGGGAAACAGATGATGAAATTAGAAAATTATTCGCAGATGTAGATACAGATGAAGAGAATAAATATATTGAAGCAACATTAGCTAGAGATTTCACAAAGAGTAAGGAAGAAGCAGTAATCAGTATTTACAACAAGTTAAGACCTGATGAATCAGTCACTATTGATAGTGCTGAGAAATATATCAAGAGTAACTTCTTCAATGTAAGAAAGTTTAACCTTGGCAAGATTGGTAGATACCAGTTAAACAGAAAATTAGGTACATCATATGACATCAATAATCCTGATGAAGTTATGCTTTACCCGAAAGATATCATTTTGATTGTTAAGAGATTAATCCAGACAAATAATGGAGTAATTCCTGCTGATGATATTGATCACTTGTGTAACAGAAGAATCAGAAGTGTTGGTGAAATTTTAGAAAGACAGTTAATTGCAGGTATTGGAAGATTAGAAAAGAATATTAAGGATAAGATGAGTTTGTATGGTCAAGATGCCAAGGTTACTCCTTCTATGTTAGTTGGAACCAAACCAATTGCAGCTTCCATTCAATCATTCTTCGGAGCAAATGCACTATCAAGCTTCATGGATCAGACCAATATCCTTTCAGAATTAGAGAATAAGAGAAAAGTAACGGCAGGTGGTCCTGGTGGTATCACAAAAGAGAGAGCAACTTTCTCAATTCGTGAAGTCCATAACTCACATTACTCAAAGTTTGACCCAGTAACCAGTCCAGAGAGTGCAAACATTGGTGTTGTTACACAGCTTGCAATGTTGGCTAGAATCAATGAATTTGGGTTCTTAGAAGCACCATACAGAAGAGTATTGAAAGTTGTTAAGAACAATAAAGCAGTTTTAGAAGGAAGAATTCTTTCTGAAGATCTTATGTCTGGAAAGAAAACAATTGCAAAAGCTGATACTACAATAGATAAGGCTTTGGCAGAGAAGATCTCTGCAGTAAAAGAAATAAAAGAAGTTAAAGTAAAATCCTTCATCTCTGATGAGGTTGTTTATTTTGATGCTATGGATGAAGAAGGATTCTATATCTCTTCTGCAACTGTCGGTACCGATGAACAGGGAAATATTACAGATAAATTAGTACCAGTAAGACACAAAGGTGACTTTGTATTGGAAGATGTTAGTGCAGTTGATTTCGTAGATGTACTCGCAGGTCAGCAAGCAGGTTTAGGTATGGCATTGGTTCCATTTGTGTCACACAATGATGCAATGAGAGCTTTAACAGGTGCTAACCAGCAAAGACAGGCTGTTCCTTTGATTAAACAAGAGAGCCCATTAATTGGTACAGGAATGGAAGAAACAGTTGCAAGACAATCCTCATGGGGTGTCTTTGCTGAAGATGATGGAGAGGTTTACTATGTTGATGGTAAAAAAGTATCTATCAAATACAAGAAATTGGGTCTCAGAGACTATGATCTGATCTCATTCTACAGAAGTAATGACAATACATGCTTCACACAGAAACCTATTCTTAATGTTGGGGATACATTCAAAAAAGGTGATGCTATCGTTGATGGTCCTACAATGATCAATGGTGAATTGTCACTAGGTATAAACTTGAAAGCAGCATTGATGTTCTACGAAGGATATAACTATGAGGACTCTGTAATCATTTCTGAAAGAATAGTTAGAGATGATTTACTTACCTCCATACACGTCAGAGAGCATACCGTTCAAGTTAGAGATACTGAATTAGGAGCAGAAACAATAACTGCAGATATTCCTCATGTAAATGACAGAATTCTACAGAAGTTGGATATGCAAGGTATTGTTAGAACTGGTGTCAAAGTCAAAGCGGGAGATATTCTCGTAGGTGTAGTCGCACCAAGAGGTGAAAAAGAATTAACAGCAGAAGAGAGATTACTTAGAGCAATCTTCGGAGAGTCTGCAAGTGATGTTAGAGATAACTCACTCAGAATGCCTCACGGTGAAGAAGGCATCGTAATCAGAAGCCAGATTCTTTCCGCAGACCAAGGTGATAAATTACAACCAGGAGTATTACATGAAGTAAAGGTATGGGTAGCAGATACAAAGAAAGTAGACTTCGGAGATAAGATTGCAGGAAGACACGGAGACAAAAATACAATTGCAGCTATTAGACCTATTGAAGATATGCCATTTACTGAAGATGGTGAACCTGTTGATATTGTTTTGACACCAACATTCCTAAAAAGAATGAACATGGGTCAGGCAACAGAGATTCACTTCGGTAGATATGCAAAGATGTTGAATGAGAAATTAGCATTCCCAATCTTTGAAGGTGAGAATTTAGAGTGGTTGAAACAGGAACTTGCAAAGCAAGGTAAAGAAATGATTCAGAAAGTAGATTTGTTTGATGGAAGAACAGGTAAGATGTTCCCAAACAAGATTACTGTTGGTATCAAATATGTATTGAAATTACACCATATTGCAGATGAGAAAGTACATGCTAGATCTACAGGACCATACACTGCAGTTTCTCAACAGCCACTTGGCGGAAAAGCACAAATGGGTGGACAAAGATTCGGAGAAATGGAAGTATGGGCATTAGAAGCACATAGTGCACCTTATGCTCTACAGGAGATGTTGACAATCAAATCAGATGACATTAAAGGAAGATCTGCAGCTTACAAAGCTATCATCCATGGGGACAAGATAGAGAATGTAAACATACCAGAGTCATTCAAAGTATTAATCAAAGAGTTAAATGCACTTTGCTTAAACTTAGACTTAATTTCAAATAATTCTTCGAGAGAAGTTGAGGAGGTAACAAATGAAGAAGCAAAATAATAGACAAGGATTAAAAGACTTTGATGTCTTAAGATTGACATTAGCTTCATCTGACCAGATCTTAGATTGGTCATATGGTGAAGTAACAAAAGCAGAGACAATAAACTACAGAACTTTTAGAGCAGAACCAGATGGTCTCTTCTGTGAGAAGATTTTTGGCCCTACCAAGAACTATGAATGTTACTGTGGTAAGTACAAAAAGATCAGATATAAGGGGATTGTTTGTGATAAGTGTGGAGTAGAGGTCACAACCTCTGATGTAAGAAGAGAAAGAATGGGCCATATTGAATTATCAGTACCTGTTGCACACGTATGGTTTGCATATGGAATCCCAAACAAGATGTCTATTGTTTTAAACATCTCACATAAAAAATTACTCTCCGTCATATACTACACTAGGTATATGGTAACTGAGGTAGATAAAGATAAGAAGGTTGAAATTGTTGCAAAGGCAGAAGAGTTACAGAAACAAGAAATAGAAGCTTTGAATACAGAACTAGAAGCAGAGTTAAAAGCTACAGAAGAAATGTTTACTGAAAACATTAAAGAAACCAAGAAAGGAAAAGAGAAGTCTAATGAATTCAAATTGAGTCAATTAGAACATAAGAGAAATCAAGCATTAGCAAAGGTAAGAAAAGTATATGCCGAAAAAGAAGAGCAATTAGATGCATTCTACATAAAAGTATTCCAAACAATTGAAAAATTGAAAGTAGGGACAGTCTTGAGCGAAGATGAGTACATGAATCTCGAAGAAAGAGACCTTCTTTTCTTCGAAGCATTAATGGGTGCAGAAGCTGTTAAGAAAATGCTCCAAAATATGGATATTGAAAAGGAAATTAAGAAATTAAGAAAAGCTGTTGAAAAGGAAAAAGGTGAGAAGAAGGCTGCTACAATTGTAAGAATTCAGTATCTTGAAGGATTCAAGAAGAATACAATCGATCCAAGTTGGATGATTATTGATATCCTTCCTGTACTTCCTCCAGAACTCAGACCTATTATTCCTCTATCAGGTGGTAAATTTGCTACATCAGACTTAAATGACTTATACAGAAGAATTATCAACAGAAATAATAGATTGAGAAGATTGATAGAGATCGGTGCTCCTGACGTTATCTTGAGAAATGAAAAGAGAATGTTGCAGGAATCTGTCGATGCATTAATAGATAACTCACATAGACCTTCAAAGGCTATGATGAACAACAAGCGATTACCATATCAGTCATTAACAGATGATTTGAGAGGTAAGAAGGGATTGTTCAGAAAGAACTTGCTAGGAAAACGTGTTGACTACTCAGGTCGTGCTGTTATTGATGGAGATCCAAGTTTGAAATTTGACCAGTGTGGCTTACCAAAATCAGTAGCATTGGAAATGTTCAAACCATTCGTAATTGCAAAATTGCTGGATCGAGAGATAGCTCCAAATATTAGAATGGCTAAAGAAATGATTGAAGAGCAAGAAGATATCATATGGGATCTCTTGGAAGAAGTAATCAAGAACAAACCTGTATTACTAAATCGTGCTCCAACTTTACACAAATATAGTGTACAAGCATTTTACCCTAAGTTGGTAGAAGGAGAAGCAATCAGAATCCACCCATTAGTATGT
>Ga0209728_1000668_pt1 | contig 25151 bp, 27 predicted proteins | sample RifGroD1_FD_183997 | JGI IMG/M metagenome (GOLD analysis project Ga0209728, IMG submission 183997) | Groundwater microbial communities from Rifle, Colorado, USA - Groundwater D1 (SPAdes) (version 2) | ecosystem: Environmental > Aquatic > Deep subsurface > Groundwater | place: Rifle, Colorado... | reverse complement strand
AGTTAAATCGGAAAAGGAGGAATATTAATGCCAGTACGGGATGAAGGAAAAATAAGAGTTTTAGAATTTGGCACCGGAGATATTTCTATTGCCCCAATGTTTAAGGAAAAAGATATGCCCTGCGATTGTGTGGGTTTTGTACAACATGTGCCTGGGGAAATTGGTCGGTATACTAAGGATTTATATGATAAAATAGCAGATGAAGTAGATACTAGAGTTGTAATGATGTTTGATAAGGTTGACTCACTTGTGGTGTTAATTGAACAATTGCAAGCAATTAAAGATAACTGGGGTAAGACATTTGAGCATAATGTTGAGAAAGGGGATTCTTTAATATGAAAATATGTATAGTTGGTGCTCCTAGTTGCCGTAAGAGTACCACTGCTCATCTACTCAATTCTATGCTAAAGGTGGAAGGGCATAATTCTAATGTTTGCGAAGAGTACGCCAGACATTATATTATGAAGTACGGGCAGATTAAAGATCCATTTGAACAGTTACTCATCCTGTTAAAACAGACTGAAAGGGAAGCAGAACTATCTAAAGTGCATAAAATTGTTATTTGTGATAGTGCTAGCTGGCTGGGATATATCTATTCTACTATGCTGATTAGTGAATCCTCCTTTGGGTATAGTACCAAAAATCGTAAGTTACTAAAGGAGATATACTCCGGTGCCTTAGACCAGCTTAAGTCCTATAACAAGACCTTTTTTATGCCAGTACAAGAATCTGTAGTAAAAGATGGAGTAAGGGAACAAGATGATAATGCTAGGGATCTTCTACAAAAGAAGATATTAGGTTTCTTATATCTTCACGACATTGATTTTCATACAGTTGCCGGAACTGTACAAGAGAAGGCAGAATATATAAAAGCACAAATAGTGGGAGGAATAGCATAATGGATCAGAGTGCTGGATATACTTTTCTAAAGTGGAATGGGGAATACGGTGATGAGTCTAAGTTTGTAGTAAGGGATAATGATTCTGGTAAGCAGGCTATGTTCACTCCGGGGAGGACACATGATATAGTGTGGACTAAATCAAACTTAGTAGAAGACCCTGAGATTCAAGGATGGCAGGAATTTGGGCAAGAGACAGTAGATAACCTAGAGGATGTCTGCTTCTAAGTAATGAAATCTGGAATCTTTGGAGTTGTCTATATAAATTATAAAATAATTTAATACAAAGCTACCTATTAAATAGGCTAAGGGAATAATATCCTTAGTCTATTTTTTATTTTAATGAACTTTAATCAGGCGGTGAAAATATGTCATTATACATAGACCTATCAAAAGTGCATGTTTTACATAAAGAAAGACTTATCCAACGCAGGGTAGCAGTACGTCATAGTGATGGTAGAACTACTTATCGCATGCAGTGGGTATTGCCTAATGGTAAGCCAGTCAGTAGTATAAAGCCTAGAAAACAGATTCCTGTTGGTAATAAACCTAGAATGCTTTCTAATAATTCCCCTACCCATCATTATATATCTAATGATAATCCTTATGAAGGATTATCACAAAAAGAAGCAATAAAGAAGTATATGAACTCCTTAAAACCTAGGCAGAAAACTGAATTACTGGAAAAACATGGTGTTGAGTGGGATAAGCATGAAAGTCCTCAAAAGGATAGGATTAATGCTATCATGGCACTCACTCAGTTTTTACATGATAATCCTCATGTTTTGGGTAAAGGATTTGAGCATTTACCTAAAGAAAGTGTCCCTCAGGAAGACAAAGTTCATACTAACGCTAAAGATTATATGGATTTTCTTAAGAAAAAGTTAGGCAAAGAGGAGTTTAAACAGCATGTACGGGAATTTGTTCAGAAACATGGCTTACAATATGAACACAAAGACCATGAACTGATTGACCACATGTCCAGATACAAGAAAATGCAGGATCATTTAGGCAAGAATCCACATTTAATGACTGGGGAAGATAAACCAACGACAGGACATAAACCGGAGGATTTGGTATCCGAAAAATCTACTCAAAAACCTACTGGGAAATCTAATAAGACTGGATTAGCTAAAGATGTAGATGATGTATTAAAGGGTAAAACTGAAGATCAAAAATGGCAAATGGTTAAAGAGCATAATATAGATTATGTTCCTCATGAAAAAGAGCATGCTATTACTAGAATGCGTGCCTTTTCAGCATTAGCTAGACATTTAGTTAAAAATCCGGAAATACTAGGACTGGAGAAGTCTAAGACGGAAGGGGAACGTGAAGAAACACAAAGAAGAGTCAATGAGATTATGGTACCAATCTCCAAGGAGAATAAATTAAGACTACTTGAGAAATATGGAAAACAATTAACCTGGGAGCATAACGACCATCCAGCTATTTTACACAAAAATAAGGTAACTGCTCTTAAGGATTTCTTTATAAAGAACCCAGATAAAATACCCGAAATACAGGATATGCTTAAGAAACAGAAATTGGGTAGTGTTAAGATAAGTACTAATGATCTAGAGTCTGTTATACGTCATTTTACTGGATGGGGTAATAGTGACTCTAGAGCTGTTAAAGACCCGGATATCCCTAATGGATGGTCCTGGGGCATTGCATCCATGGCATCTATTGTGGAGAAAAATGGAAAACATATGTTATCTATAGTGAATGATGAGGAAGGGCAATTTGAAGAAAAAACAATACCTATGGAGGATGTCGTAGATTTTATAGGGAAAGAGAAAAAACGTAACGAAACTTGGGGTCATTTCTCTAAAAGATATAAAAATAAAGACATTAAGTCATTTTTAGAGGACGTAGGTAAGTTAAGTTTTACCGGGGGTCTACAGGAGGAATATACAGGTAATAGAGTAAAATATTCAGGAAAGGTCATTAGGAATGGTGCTGATGCTGAATTAAATGCTGAATTGTATCTAGATGATAATAAGGAAGAAAAATTCAAGGTTCATATTAAAAACTTGGAAACAGGTAAATCTGCTGGAAAAGAGTATACCACGGATAGGGTAAATAAATTGATAGATCATCTTAAGAACCCCTTACATGAACAGAGTTTAGGTAGAATTACTAGTAAATTAGAAAAGGCTCTTAATAATGATAATTTAAATACTGATGAGTTCGACAAGTTATACACTCCAGCTGTGGCCCGTAGATTAAGGGATGAGACAAGGAATGCTATAGGGACCGATAATGATGCTGTAACTAATCTAATGGGACTAAGTCATTTATCTAATATACCTTCCTCTATTCTAGATGAAATGATGGCTAGATCCGATATACAAGTAGATGATCATGGAAATATTAGGGTGGACGATAATTTTAACAGATTTAGGTATGGACACCTAATTGAAAAAAGTAAGCAGAAAAATGCTAATGATTATATGATTCATTCAAGGGATCATTATATAGTTCAGGATAAAAATACCACGCATCATGTAATTGAGCATAATCCCTGGGTATTACAACAATCAGGCAGATTGTGGACTCCAGAACAAAGGTCTGAAGCACGTAGGGATTTAATATCTACTAGAATATCTGTACAAGATGCTGACAAGATACACAATATGAATAACAAGACACCAGAATTGGCTAGACATATACATCAATCTTTAGATTTTGTACCATTTGATTTATTTACTGATGTTATAGGCAAGGGTTCTGCATTTAAGTTTCAGACTAAAAATGGTGCTCACTATAATCCTTACAGCAGAAGTGTATATTTACCTGGTCACTATTTAGAAGGTAGTGATATTTTCAAGGATCATAGTCAACATGTAAAGGGTCCAATGAATGCTATGGGAGGATACAAGCATTGGTCTTTAGGTAGTAATTTATCGCATGAATTTGCCCATGCCGTTCACCACTTTTTGTCGGGTCACTACTTATCTTCTAATACTTGGAATATAAAAGAAAATAAATACCTACCGCCTAGGTTATCCGGGGACTCCTTGACTAAGGCTTATTGGGCGGCAGTGGATGAGCATGGGAATAGAAAACTACAGATTCATACTATTAACGGGGAGCAAAGACTCTATTATGTAGATAAATGGGCGGATAGCTATCAAGGGAGAATTTATGGAACCCCTGGTAAGGAATCTGGTCATGGGGCGGAACTATTTTCTACTACTACAGAATATTATGCTAATACAATAAATGCCTATAAAAAATATAGAGAAGATAAGCCAGATAAACCCTTATCCTTTAATAAATGGGTAAAGGGTATGTACAAGGAATCTTTAGACCACAAGGAGCAGCATATAGCAAATGGATTTAGCCCTGGTTCCTATAAACCCCTCTCGGATGAACATAAATATGCTGAATTTCACTATCACAATCTAAAGAATAATCCAGTTACTTCATCTATAGTTCAGCGTCTATTTAATAGAGGGGATTACGTGGATAAGGACACTCTTACTCATGTTAATCAGATCCAGAAAGAAATAACCACCCGTAAATCCGAGAATGAATTAGATTTACTCCTTTATTTTTAGTTATGGAGGGATATGATGAAGGTAGCTATTTTTGATGATGAAGGTAATAGTGGTTTTATAGCTTATGACCAGAAAAGGTTAGAGGTCTTAGTAACCTTTCCGGATACATTTAAAAAACGGTTGATTTTATCATTTTTTAATAATGACCAAGAATTTACCCTACCTGGGGATGATGATAAAGGTGATGGTAAGATATTAGGAAGTAGACAACGTCTTTATGCTAAACCAGTAGACCACCCAGAATTATTTAAATTAGCTTTAACATTTATCAGTACGTACGTCGATATCACAGTTGACTGGGGTAATGAAGATAATAATATACCTAATGATACAGGGGTACCCCTTAATATATCTGATGGGCAATTAATTAAGGATGTAGTAAAATCTATAGATTCGGGAATTAAATATGAGTTAATATAGAGGACAATATTATTGTCCTCTATATTTTAGGGGGTGTAAATGTGTTTTACTATATAGATCTAGAAAAAGCTAAATCTAATACAAAAGGTAAACCCAACCGCCAAGGTTTAGTGCAACAAATAGTTACCTATACTAGAAATGGTAAAACGGTGGTACGTAAACAGTGGGTACGTAGTGAATTTGAGAAACATGCTAAAAAGGATGAACAAGAGAAAAAAGAAACTATGCTAAAACAGCAGGAGAGACAACGCAAGAAAAATGAGAAGAAAATACTAGAAGAACAGCTTAAACAGGCTCATTTAGATGAGAGAGCCGCCAAGAAAGCTAAAAAGTCATATGAGGAGAGAGAGCAAGAGAAAATGCACCGTTCACGCCCTCATAAGGTCGAAGCTAAAACTTCTGTAACTAAACGCAAGGAAGATGATGAAGGTATAAAACAGAAAGAGAGACAAGAAATTAAAAATAAAGGTAATAAGAAGGATAAGGGTAAGGATGAGCTTAAACAGGAGATACAGGATACCCAGACTGACTCAAGCAAGTCTAAGAAGGAGTACAGCAACAGTACAGATAGACATCAAATTTCTCATAATAATCCTAAGGAGTAGGGGGTATTTTAATGGCATTCTGGAGCAATTGGTTTAATAAAAGCAGAAATAATACCCCAGATACTGATTTACGAAAATCAGAAGCAGTAAGCCCTTCTAGATCTATAGTGGAAGATCCTTTAACTATAATTTCCTCTATGGGGTATAAAGACAGACCTTTTTCATTATCTTATGATACTTTAAAACGGATGGCTGCTAGAAATGCAGTGGTAGCCTCTATCATTACTACTAGAGTTAATCAGATATCCGCTTTTTCTAGACCAGCTAGATTCTCTAAGGATAATGTGGGCTATGAGATAAGGCTACGTGACCCTAAAAAGAGTCCTGATGATAAGCAACGTAAAATTATTTTAGCTATGGAACTTTTTTTAGAAAATTGTGGGTATAAATACGATCCTAGTAGGGATTCTTTTGATTCTTTTTTACGTAAAATTGTTAGAGATTCGTTAACGTATGATCAATTAACCTTCGAGATTGTACCCGATAGATTAGACAGACCTGCAGAGTTTTATGCGGTAGATGCTGCTACCATTAGAGCAGCAGATGTATCGGAAGAGATACCAGACAATAAGAAACTCACTCAATCTAGAGTCAATGCCGCAAAGATTAAATGGGTACAGTTGATTAATGGAGCCGTTACTGCAGAATTTGATGGCAAAGAACTAGCTTTTGCAGTACGTAACCCCCGTACTGATATTCTTATACAACCTTATGGGTTTAGTGAACTGGAACAATTAATACACCAGATAACTGCCCATTTGTGGGCTGAGGAGTATAACTCTAAGTTTTTCTCTCAAGGAGGTACTACTAAAGGTATTCTAAACTTAAAGGGGGCCAATTTACAGAAAGAACAATTAGACTCTTTTCGTAGACAATGGACTGCTCAAGTATCTGGTATGACTGGAGCATGGAAGACTCCAGTGGTATCAGTTGAGGGTTTAGAATATTTAAATGTAAGTCAATCCAATAGAGATATGGAATATGAAGTCTGGATGAATTATCTTATAAACATTAGCTCGGCAGTATTTCAAATAGATCCTGCTGAGATAAACTTCCCGAACCGTGGTGGTAGTGGGGGTAGTGGTGGAGGTATTATGGAGGGCGGTATGGAATCCAGATTAAAGAACTCTAAGGATAAAGGTTTACGCCCACTCCTCAGATTTATAGAAGACACTATCAACAACTATATTATATACAGATTTTCTAAGGAATATGTATTTAATTTTATAGGACTTGATCAAGAGACTGAGCATGATAGGGCAGAATTGAATGAAAAGTTAGTACGTACCCGTAAAACTATAAATGAAATACGTAAGGAAAATGATGATCCTCCTATTGACGGTGGGGATATTATACTCGATCCCACATACACTAATTATATTTTACAGAAAGAACAAGCCGAACAAATGGAACAACAGCAACAGCAGGGTATGGGGGAAGAAGGGGATGGAGAAGGGCAGCAACAGGTAGATGAATATGGAAATCCCTTAGATGAAGATGGAAATCCCACTGGGCAAGATGGCAAGCCCTTGAATGAAGAAGAAGCATCTGAACAGCAACAAGATAACCAGTTAAGTGATTCTATCCAACAGAAATATTCTTAAATAAGAGCATATTATATCAATTTATTACATTTATTGTCAGGGGGTGAACATATATGTCTGATTTTACTTTTTCTATAACAGCAGATATAGACTTAGAAAAATCTAAATACGACGGAAAACGTACTATTAGGGGTTACGCATCCACCCCTCACGAAGATAGACAAGATGAAAGCTTACTTCAAAAAGGGTTAGATATCACGGATTTTATTAATTACGGGTATTTTAACCACGATCACGATAATTCAGTTATTTTGGGTTATCCATATCCTACTTGTAAAGTAGATGATAAGGGATTCTTTGTAGAGGGTGAATTATTAAAAGGTATAAAACCTGCTGATGATATCTGGGAATTAGCAGTGGCCTTAAAGAAGTCAGATGCCCCTAGAAGGTTAGGTTTTTCAGTGGAAGGTAAAGTTTTAGAAAGAGAAAAAGGTCGTATTTTGAAAGCTAAAATATATAATGTCGCCATTACCTCCAATCCTGTTAATACTAAGTGTACTTGGGATGTAGTAGTGAAATCATTCAACACTTCCACTTTATTAAAAACATTGGAAGCGGGATACGAAACTAATCCTTTAGAGCTAGAGGGTGGTGGAGTATTCAGACAAGAATCCTTAGAACATGCTTTACATAACCTCTCTTATGTAATAGGGGATGATGGTAAGAAAAAGATACTACAAGATAAATTAAGTACTAAAAAATCTTTTTCCACTAAAGAGCTAGTTCTTTACTTGCAATTAATTAAGGGATGGTCTTATGATAAGTCTATGGACTTCATCAGCAAACACTTATAGGAGGTGCCTATTTAATGGCTAAAATTGATGAAATTATTAGTAAGTCTTTAGAACAAATTGATTCTATCCTTGAGGATACTAATGAGCAAGATGTTAAAAAAGCCATGAATGACAGAGACCCCATGCCCAGTGAAGTATCCGATGAAGTAGATGACAAAGAGGACGATAGAGAAGATGAGGATCAACAGCATGAAGAGCCAGATGGTGATGAGTATGATAGGGAAAATGAAGAGGAAGATGAGCCAGTAGAAAAATCTCTAGTAGAAGAGTTGGAGAGTAAAGATAATGTACGTAAGGCCCTGGAAGTCAGCGAGTTTCTCAGTGAATTGGTAAATGGTATTTCTACCCTCATTGATGCTCAAAGGGCGGATTTAGGTAAATCTATGGAAGCTTCTAACCAATATTCGGATACTCTTAATAAGTCCCTTAATATCATGATGAAATCACAGAGAGCCATTCTAGAGACTCAGGGTGAGTTGGCCAAATCTTTAGGCAAACTAAACAAGCGTATTTCAAACCTAGAGTCTCAGCCTACTGGACGTAAGGCTGCTCTTAGTGTAGTAGAAAAATCATTTAAGGATAGCATTGGTGCTGGGGAAAGTAAAAATGAACCTAAAACTCTTACTAAATCCCAAGCTATGACTATCCTTACTGATGGCCTATATGGTAATAAGGGTGTAACTGCTCAAGATATTGTTTCCTATGAGTCCTTAGGAGACCCTAGATATTTATCTCCTTCAGCGCAAGCACTATTAAAAGGTTAATTAATTTGGGAGGTGTACTATAAATGTACAATATGGTAGGAATTGGGGATTACCAGGGCGTACCTGGATTCCAGGGTTTTGGGTTATCCAGCGAAGGTGAAATGGACAACCTTAATAAAGCGTTACAAGCAGGATATACTACGGACCCCCTACAATTTCAAGGTGGTTCTGTATTCCGGGTAGAATCTTTAGAAAATAGTTTGAAGGTCGTAACATATACAGATCAGCATATTAAGTTCTGGAAAAAAATTCCTAAAATGCCTGCATACAACACTGTGGAACAATACGCACAACTGCAAGAATATGGTTCGGTAGGTGCAGGGGCGTTTGTCGGTGAGGGTGCATTGCCTAATACCCAAGACTCCACTTATGCTCGTAAGGCAGCATTTGTCAAGTTTCTTGGTACAACTCGTGAAGTCACCCACCCGATGACATTAGTTAATAGTGCATTTGGTAATGTAATCACTCGTCAGAACCAAGACGGTATCCTTTGGCTGTTAAAACAGTTAGAGTTGGGACTGTTCTGGGGCGATAGTAAGTTAGCCCCTGGTGGTAATGAAGGTGTGGAGTTTGATGGTATTAATAAACTTATTGACTCTGCTAATACTATCGACCTTAAGGGTTCCTATATGGAAGAAAAGCACATTAACTGGGGTGCTCAGATCATTCTGCAAAACTATGGTACCCCAACAGACATCTTTGTACCGTTTGAAGTAATGGCTGAGTTTAGTGAGCAATTCTTCCCGAAAGAGCGTGTTATTGTTCCTACTCAAACTGGTGGGTATCAAGCTGGTGTAGTAGTTAACAAGTTTATGACTCATGGTGGTGAGGTTGAGTTTAACCCAGATATCTTCCTGTCTAAGACCAGACCTATGGGTAGTAATGCTTCTAGTCCTCAGGCTCCTGCTGTAGGTACTCTGGCTGCTGGTGCATTAGCTGGCACTGATGGCGATTTTGCCAAATCTGCTCCTACTGGAGGGGTATTTAAATACGCTGTCACCTTCTGTAATAAGTATGGGGAATCCGTACCTTCTGCTGCTGCTACTGTAACATTTGCTTCTGCAGATGTGAAAAAGCATGTTCCGTTGACTATTACTAACCCTGCTAGTTCGGCATTCCCAGTAGAATTTGTTCGAGTATATCGTACTGAGGCCGGTGGCAGTAAGTATTATGAAATTGCTAAATTTGCGGTAACTTCCTCCAATGCCAGTGCTGATACTACTTGGAATGATGTTAATACCACTATGCCGAACAGTTATACTGCATTTATGGGTGAGATGTCACCAGAAGTTATTTCCTTTAAGCAGTTGGCTCCTATGATGAAGATGGATCTAGCTACTCTTGGTCCGGTTATTCGTTGGATGATCTTGCTGTATGGAGTACCCGTTATCTACGCTCCGAGGAAATGGGTACGGTTTACTAATATTCAAGCCACTATCCCCGGTTTCTTACCTGCAATTTAATTAAAATTGAAACTACTAAAGAGGTGTACAGAGAGTAATACTCTTTATACACCTCTTTTTACTATAAGGAGGTATTATAGTGCCTGTAATTAAAAATGAAAGTTTCGCCGGGCATAAGGTAGTTATATCTAGTGAAATAGTGCTGTTTGACATTGAAGGGATAGGTACTATAGAGTCTGGAGAATTATATAGGGAAATATTAAAGCTACCTGGGTTCTGTGAAGTAAAAATTGAAGAGAGTGAGCCTGAGGATAGTACTGAAACTAAAGTAGAAATTGAAACTATAAGAAAACCTATAGAATTAGGGTGATAATATGAAGGCTACAGATTTAAACACCGATTTCCTTAGGGATAATTACTTATTTGGTATTCCTCTTCAAGATATATACGGAAATAAAATGAAAGAGGGTCTATTACAGCATTATGTAGATGCTGCTATACAAAAAACCCAAAGGATGCTTCAAATAGTTATTAATCCCATAGATATAGAAAAAGAAAAGCATGACTACTATGCTAATGAATTTATGAATTGGGGATATATTCAATTATATAAGAAGCCCATAATAGAAGTTACTAATCTCAGCATGTACTTTGGAGAACAGAAGATGTTGGATATTCCTAAAGAATGGTTTAGAACGACTGATATATCCGGCCAACTGCAGATATTTCCTACTTCAGGGTCTACTGGAGGCATGGTACTTACTCAATCGGGTTCATTTATGCCAATGATACTTGGATTATATAATCATGCTCCTCAAATGTGGAATGTTTCATATAAAGCTGGTATGGAATCAGAAATACCAGATGATTTAGGGGAGTATATTATGAAAAGGGCTTCTGTAGGTGTATTACAAGTCTGGGGTGACCTTATCATAGGTGCAGGTATTGCTAACCAGACTATTAGCCTAGATGGTTTATCACAATCTATTGGTACTACACAATCCCCTGAATTCACTGGTGCAGGTGCCCGTATCAAGACCTATACTGATGATTTGCGTGAACTAGAGAAAACCTTAAAAGACACCTATCTTGGTCTTAATATGGTAGTTGTATAGGGGGTATAAATATGGGAATGGATTTTACCCCAAGGGTAGATTTTAAACCTGCTCAATTTGATGAGTTTATTGAGTCTAAAGGGTATACTGCCATCTGGGAGCAAGCTATGTTTTGTTCTTGTTATAACCTAGAATCTGGTCAGCCACAATTCGACTGTCCGGCTTGTTATGGGAAGGGTTATATATATCTAAACCCCACTAAGATAAAGGTTGCAGTTGCTGGTATCTCTGGGCAGAAAGAGCAAGAGCGTCAAGGTTTATTAGAAACAGGGCATGCATATCTCACATCTAAAACTATCCATGAGATAGGTTATAGAGATAAATTTACCTTTTTAGACTTTAACACTAAATTTTCAGAAATACTGGTACGTGGGGAAGATAGATTAAAGTTTTCCTGCAAACAATTACTGGTCGTCCGCCAGATAAACAATCTGTATAAAATAGAAGAAGATGTTCTAGTTAAACCAGAAGATAATAAACAAGTTATATGGAACTCAGCAGATCCCCAGGAGGGAGTCAATTATTCAGTTTTGTATATAACTTATCCAGTGTATATAGTAACAAATGTAATACACGAAATTAGAGGTACATATATTAGAGGGGCTGGGGGTCTGGACTATTTCGCACCTCTTCCTAAGCAATTTAAAATAAAACGGGATAACTTTACAACATGATAGAATTTAAATTAACAGGTCTAGATGAATTGATAGAGCATCTTACTCAATCACTATACAACTCAGGAGAAAAAGAAGATGATGTGGACATATTTAAGGATATGTCAGAGCATTTAGACAGTAAACCCGTAAATAATATGACCAAGAAAAACTTCCCGAAATGGGGGCCAATAGAGTGATTCCTATAATCGAGAACATATTATCAACCTTAATACACAATAAATTGACGGAGTTGAGGTCCAATACTACATTAATAAGTAAGATATTACGAATGGCTCCTCAAGATATATCTAATCTTATAACTTTTATATCAGACAACAAGATCCCAGTAAAGATAGGGTTTCCTAGAAATCCTCTAGATATCCCTTGTTTCTGTATATTTTTAGGAAATGAGGATGAAATGGAGGAGTCTTTAGGGGATTACGGGGGACTAGATAATTATGAAGTAGATTCGCATACTGAAACCCTACCTGTTCTGTATAATCCGAGAATATGTCCTTATCCCTATATACAAACTACACATAAACCCCTAGAGGATGTAACTCAAATATTACCCTATGTCGATTATGAGATACAAAATCACGAAAAAGGTATAGTTGGTATTACTTGTAATGATTTTTTTCTAAATGGTAATTTTACCGTTACTGAATGTGAGACAGTCCTGGATGTATCTTACACTTATTACAGTACTGCAGATGAGATGTTTACTACTAGTTTTTCTTCTAGGTACCGAGTGGAAGCTATTTCTAATAATGCAGATTTAACTGTCCAACTTTATCATCTACTAAAGTGGATGTTTATGTCAGGCAGATTATTTTTATATAGTCAGGGATTAACAAAACAAGTTTTAGGTGGCATGGATTTAGAACATTTACCTAAATATTTTCCTGAATTTGTGTATCGCAGGGCTTTAACCTTGTCTTGTATCAATTCGCAATCTATTACAGAAAATACGGTTCAATTTGTTGAAGAATTTATAGAGGAAGGAGGATTATAAATGAAAGAGTCAATAGAAGATATTTCTTTAGAAGAATTTTTACAATTAGATATAATTAAGGATATTAATCCCGGTCTTATCGCAAGTTTTAAATATGAAACTACCCAAGACCCGGAATTATTATCTGAAAAAAGTGTGGAAAACTGGTTAGAGTGTTTACGGTTTCAATCTAATAAGAGATATAAGTAATGGGGGGATATAAATGTCTATTAATATAAGTTTTGGTGGGGCATCTATTAAAAGACCGGGTTCCTATTCTACTGTAGATACATCAAATATGATTCCTATATCCTTGGGAGCCTTTAATGTCTTAGCAGCTATAGGAGTAGCTTCACCTTCGTCCACGGTGAGTCCTGGTACAGTGGTGTATTTTAATTCACCCGCTGATGCTAAAGCTGCTTTGGGTAGTAATGCTTTATTAGATCATATGAATATTGCTTGGGCACACGGTGCTGATCTTATTGGGGTGTCTGTAGTGGCGGTAGATGACGAGGTAACTCCAGTAGTACCTACTGATGTTCAATGGCAAGCAGCTATCGATCTATTGGAGAAAGAGTTTATAGATGGTATTATATTGGCAACGGATACTGCTGCAATACAAACTAAAGTCCAGACTCATATTACGGCAATGTCTACTACTAAATCCAGGAGAGAAAGACGTGCATTCTATGGGCATACTACGGGATTAGCTACTTCAGCGGTGGTGGCCTTACAAACAGCTATCAATACTGAGTACGCAATGCTGGCTACTCCTGGGGTGTATTATCCGGATGCTACTGGTGCTCAAGTGTTACAATCCTCTACTTACTTAGCAGCAGCATACGCAGGAATGTGGGCTGGTCAGAATCCTGAAGAACCTTTAACATATAAATATGTCAGATTTTCTAATATAGAAAAAATATATAGTGATACAGATATTGAAACTTTATTAGAGTCTGGTATTGCCCCTGTAGAGGTTGTGCGTGGAAAAGGTTATAGAATAGTACAAGGGGTGACTTGTTCCACTAGTGAGGACTTAACCCAAAACGAATTATCAGTTTCTACTTTAAAAGTTACGATGTCCAGGAACTTAAGAGATTTCTTTGAGGAAAAATATATTGGCAAAGCGGGCGTAGCAAATATAGAAATTTCCATGTATGCTGATGCTATAGCCATGATTGAAGGATTTCTAAAACTGGGGTGGATATCCTCCTACATTAAAGAATCTGTCAGAATCACCAAATATGGTACTCAATTTTCTTTAGACTGGGAAGGGTCACCTACATTACCAATTAATAACTTTTTAATTACTTCTCACTTTACCTTATAAGGAGGTGCTTAAATGTCCACTCAAGCTACCCAAACTGTAGTCTCTGGTCATATTATAAAGTTGATGATTGGAGGTAGAGAAATAGGACGTGCTCAATCTATTGACGCACGTAGGTCATTTAATCAGGACGGTATATACGAGATTGGTAGTATAATGCCTCAAGAGCATGTAGCATTACGATATGAGGGTTCTATAACTCTGGATAAATTTAGAATACGTACCAAGTCTCTAAAAGAACTGGGTCTGGCAGCATTAGGTAAAGGTATTCTAAATCTAGATGTTATAAATATTGTAATATCAGATAAGCAATCCGGTGCTACCATTATGACCTATTCTGGGTGTTCTTTACAAGAATACAGTGAGCACTTCAGAGTTAACTCAATCTCAGGAGAGAATGCCACCTGGGTTTATCTTGATTCCTATATAGGATCTACTGAAGACTAAAATAAGCGAATGTTTTGAACAATTGAATTTATTTATATCAAATAGGCTCTTCTATTTTAATAGAAGAGCCTATTTGATATAAAAAAGAGAAAGGGTGGATTTAGGTGGCCGTACAGAATAAAGAAAATTTAGCTATGGTTCAAAAACTAATGGAGCAATCAGACGAAATTAATTTAGGTACACTAAAACGTGAGCAAGTTCCTATTGATTATACCTCTACAAGTGGATACGTATACAAAGGTTTAGTAGAATTTAAGAGACCTAGTGTTAAGGATTATATGAGAATGGGTGCCATTAAATCTGAGATACTCAGAGAAGCAGGAGTCATAAACATTGAGTTAGTAGATAGTACTATAAAATTTATGGCCCATGTATTAGCTACCTTACAGGTTTGTATGGTAAAATGCCCTGAGTGGCTGTTGAATCTAGAAGCTATAACAGATACTGACTTGTTATATGAAGTGTATGAGAAGTACGAGGTATGGCAGGACTCCTTTCGCAAAGATATCAAACAGAAATCTGAGGGAGATAGCCAAGCAACCCAAACAACGTAGGCTTTGGTGGATAAGAAAGCTATACGGCAATTTACCCCCTACTGATCCTAGAATCTTAGATCTTACTTGGGAACAAATAAATCTTGATATAGAGCATTATAATTTAGATTTGGAGGAACGTGAGGGTAAAAAAGAAGTATTTGTTGATGATAATTATGAAGAATATGAAGAAGAAATGGATGCTAAAGACGCTAAATTATCGGAGAGATACTTACCTAAATATAAAAAAGAGGATTGGGAAGAAATAACATTCCCAGAAGATATGACACCATAGGGGGTATAAGTATGGCTAATTTATCTGCCCGTGGTGAGTTTGGTCCACTGTTAGAAGGTTTAAATCAAGTTAAGAAAGAAATGACTAATATAATGGGAGTTATTAACTCAGGAGCACGTAAAGGGGGTATCTTTGATGATTCCCAAGTTCGTGCTCTTGAGTTATTTAAAAAGAGATTCAAGGATCTCTCTAGAGATGTTAGTCATGAGTTTAAGAACCAAGAGGATGCAGTGGACCAACTATACCAAAGGATGAATAATGCTTCACAACAATATCAGAATAAAATATCTAAGGAAATTGCCCTTAGACAACAAAATATAAACCTGTTATATAGAGAGTTTTTTGAGGCTAGGAAGTTATTTGATTTAAGAACACAGGAAGCTAGTCAATATAGCAGAATTAATGCTGGTTCCTCTGGTGGAAGTTTCTATAGAACCCAAGGGGGTTCAGTTAGATATCGTAGTAGTTCTGGTGGTCCTAATCCTTATCATAATTATAATAATCCTAATAGACCCCCCAGTGCTGGTTTTTTTGGTAATGGTTCTGCTAACATCTCCTCATTGCTAACTCAAATGTTAATTGGTGCAGGTAATACTACCCTGGGTTTAGCTGGAATAACTGGCATAGGGGGAGTTTTGCATGCTGGATATTCTAATGCCTATAATAGACAGGTTGGCTCTTTAGATCTAGCACAAAGAATACGTGGATCTCAATATGGGGGTTCAGCAGCTAAAATCTATGACAAGGTCTCTGCTACTGGTAGAATAGGTGGTCTAGGGTATACTCCTCAAGAGTCTTGGGCTATGCAGCAATCATATACTATGAGAGCCGGTATCTTGTCAGATGAGCAACAATATAGGATGCAAAAGTTTTCTAGATCTTATGGGTTACAAGGAGATCAGACTGCCGCTATTATGGGTCAGGCTATGCAAGTTGGGGCTACTGTTACACCTAGACAGTTTGCTGATATGATAGCAGGTTCCGTAGAAAAGTCGGGTATGTCTCCACGTATATTGGAAGTAATGGACGCCTCTGTAGGACTATTGACTAATTTAAGTACTTCTCTTAAGGCTGGAGATAATAGAAGTATCCTGGGGTATCAAACTATTTTAGATAAAGTTGGTACCGAAAATAACATGCCAGGACTGACTGGGGCACAAGGTGCAAGTGTAGTAGCTGGTCTAGCAGGACCATTTCAGGCAGGTAATTATAATAGCCCTTGGAAGTGGATGGGAATACGTGGCATGATGAGTATGAATCCAGAGAAATACGGAAAAATGGATATATACTCTATATTAAAAGCTAGTGAAGAAGGGTTAAGTAATCCAGATAATGTATCTGGGTTGGCTAGTCATCTTAATAACAATATTAAAGATAAGGGCACCAGAATGGTGGCTCTTAGGTCTTGGTTACAACAAGGTGGGAAAAATTATACTTTAGGTCAGACTGAACAGCTATATGATTCCACTAATGGATTACAGGATTTCACTAAGATATCGTCTGTTACCAAACAGATAGAAAGTGCGGACTCCGGGTCTAAGTTTGAGGAAAACCGTAAATCTGATTTTGGACAGCAAGTATTAAACACGGATGCAGATTTTAAAGATGCCTTAGGTAAAGCCGGAGAACCTCTATTAGAGACCGTGACTGGAATAAAAACAGCATTTGCTGGGTTAGTTATATCCTCAAATACTCTAGAGGAAGCCTTTGGTAAATTAGCCGCATCTAATCTAGGAGTAGATATAAACACTCCTGAGGGTGGCTTAATGGCTCAAGCAGCAGGAAAAGCTACTGGATTTGCTGAACAACATCCTTTTTTAGCTACTGGTTTAGGTATAGGGGCGTTTTATGGTGTGAAGAAACTAGCAACTAAGGGAATTTCAGCACTTAAGGCAGGTAATGTGGGTGGATCTAGTGTATCAAGAATGCTAGGTTGGGCACCTGGTTTAGGTGGATTGCTAAGTACCGGCATAGCTAAATTGGAAGGCGACTCTACCGGGAGATCTCTAATGAGAGGTGCTGGAACCGCGGTAGGTGGATATGCTGGGGCTATGGTCCCCGTACCTGGATTTAATTTAGCTGCTTCAATGGGCGGGGCCTATATTGGTAACAAAGTAGGTGGAGGAGTATATGACGCAGGAAAATGGGTTGCTAATAAAATAGGTGACTTTTTTGGTGCTTCTCCGGCTCATGCCGCCGAGTTAGACAGTCCTAAAAGGGAGATACAGAAATTCCGTTCTGAAAATACTGACACTTTAAGTAGATTTAAGCAAAAAGGTACTGAGGAGTTAAAAAGGTTCCAAGAGTACTCCTCGGAGAGTATGAAAAAGCTTAGTGACTCTGGAGATAACTCCTTTACTAAACTAAAAGATAATGTCTCTACAATAATGGACAAAGTATATAATGAGCATAGGGGTATTAAGGAATATATTGGGGATTTGTGGGGTAGAGTGGATGGAACCCCCAGTATCTCGGGTAGTAATATCGGATCTGGAAACAGAACCCTAAATAAAAACTACGGTAAGTACAGTTCACTAATAGAGAAATATGGGAATCAATTTAATATAGACCCCAATCTAATAGCCCAAGTTATACAGGCAGAAAGTAGTTTTAACCCATCCGCTACAAGTCATGCTGGGGCTATGGGGTTAATGCAATTGATGCCCGGCACTGCTAAGAGTTTGGGAGTAACTAATGCTTATGACCCTGAACAAAATATCATGGGCGGGTCTAAATACTTACGTCAACAATTAGATGCCTTTGGTGGAGATGTAGGTATGGCCCTAGCTGCATATAATGCTGGACCTGGTAATGCTTCTAAGTGGGGTAAAACTTGGTCACAAGCCCAGGGTAATGCTTTTAGTGAAACTAAAAAATATGTAAATGGTATATTGTCTAATTACAATGCTGGAAGTGCTAGCTTTCCTGTAGGCAACTCTTCGGTACTTAATGGTCAATTACTTAATCCAGTGTCAGGGGCTAAAATACCTGATGGTCAATGGCTTGCTGGAAGAGCTAGTACTGGTAGACATTATGGCATAGACTTATTTGCTAATCAGGGAACTCCTATACAATCTACAACAGCGGGTACTGTAAGTAATGTAGGGTGGAATAAAATTGGTGGGTGGCGTGCAGGTATAACTGATGCTGAGGGCAATTATCATTATTATGCTCATATGATGAATGATCCTAGTAAATTCCTACAAAAAGGCCAACGAGTAGAGGCAGGGCAAACGATAGGCTATGTAGGGGATACTGGGGATGCCAAAGGTACTCCTTACCATTTACACTATGGAATACAAACCCCCAACAGAAATAATGGGACAGAGGGTTGGATTAATCCGTACCCGTTCCTAGAAAAATTTAATCGTAACCCAACTAGCACCCCCTCTAACACCCCTGCAAATTCCCCACTTCCTAAGCTAGGGCCGGCATTTTCAGGTGGATTATACAGCAATGCTGTTCAACACTCTCTAGATGTCAATGTTAACCTAGGAGGAGAGGGGGCTAATAATTTGTCTAATATGGATTTAGCCACTATAAAGGATTTAATTGCTAACATTACTAATAAAGCTGTCAAGGGGTATCTAGATACTATGAACAGTGTCAATCCTACAGTATTGGGGTGGTAAAATAATGGGTTCTTATTTACACCGATTAACTATAAATGGAAAAAGATACTTACCCCTAATAAGGGTAAGTATTCATACTCCTTATGATTGTTATCAAATATATGGTACTAAAAGAGATTTTAATGAAAAATTAGACCCCAGCTACCAGCTTTTATCTGTAGTCACTAATAAGTCACTTGATAGTCCCGCTGGGTACTTTGTTATAAACCTAGTGGGAGATGAATGGATTTATAAAGTAACCTCCAATGATCTAGTTGTTATAAGCATGGGATATCAGGGACAAGATGTCCTGGATACTGTTATGGTAGGATTGGTGGATAGAGTTAAACGTACCAGAACGATGAATAATGAAGGCATTCCAGATGTCAACACAACTATTTCAGGTAGGGATATGGGGAAAATGCTGATTAAACCTATGTTAAAGTTCTATCCCCAATTAAATTCTGAAGTTGGTACTATAGCCCAAGAGGGATATTTTGCCTTATTAGAAACCTTCTTTTCTAGTAAAAATGTTAGCTCTTCAACAGGTACTCCTGCAGACTTAATAGACAGTATAATGTGTAGGATATTTACTAAAATGGCTAATATAACCTGGACAGTATGGGATGAAACTCTACAATCCCCGGTACCTAAAAAAATAAATCCACAACAGATAATAAGATATGTGCTAGCAAAATTTAATTTTTTAATACCTTCTATACTAACTTTACAATCTTACGAGGGAAGTCTATGGAACTTATTAGAAAAATTATGTATGAAACCTTTCATGGAATTATTTATTGATACTAGAGACAATATTGAATCTTGGAACGACATCTCCAGCCCTATGATTGTTAATGAAACAATAGGGCAATCTAGTGGACCTGAGAAAGCCCTTAATGATCCTACAAGTAATAATTACTATCCTTCTCCGGCTCAAACCTTTGGAGACGATAATTCCAAAGTAGTATTAGCATTGAGAACTACCCCATTTGACCCATATATGTGGAATAGGTTAAAAAAGCATGAGTTATTAGCCGAAGATATAATAACGGAAGAATTAGAGACTAGTGATGATCAGAATTTTAACCTATTCTGGGCAGGGGATATGCTCAGTGGAATAGTTACAGATCTAAAAATGCTTATAGCCCCGGTATATAATTCAGAAAATATGGACAGATATGGGTTATCCCCATTAGAAGTAACTCTACAAGGATTAGATTTTTCTTTATCTAATGCTAGCAGTGATGCTCAAAACTTACAAACTATGGTGGGATCATTAAGTTCTACTTTAAAATCCTGGTACCAAAATAATAATAAATACTGGTCTGGCACTATAGAATGTAGAGGAAAAGGTAGCTATAAAGTAGGTCAAGTATTATCTTGCCCTGGAATAGAACATGAGTTCTATATAGAAGCAGTTCATCAGAATTTTCAGTTATATCAAGGATGGTCTACTACTCTATCAGTTACTAGAGGTAAAACTCCTACTACTTTACCTGTAGTCACCATCACTGCGTCTGATGTTACTATAGAACCCGCAACCCCTTCCCCCAGTGAATATTATACAGTTAAGAAGGGGGATACATTGTGGGGATTATCAACGCAGTGGTATGGGAATGGAAATTTATATAATACAATTATAGAAAACAATCCTCACATAACAAACGCAAATGTTATACAAGTTGGTATGATACTGAAAAAATAGAGGTGATTATATGACACTTCAAAGTAATTTAGGTCCACTTAAAATTCATAGATTACCTAATTTTACAGAACCTAAGATGGGTAGAGTTACTAGTACCAGAGACTACTCTAAATATGGAAGGATAGAAGTGGTATTCCTAGATTATGGAGTTCCTTGTCCAGTTTGGGTTATAGGAGATATTGATAGAGAACCTGTGGAAGGTGATATGGTATTAATAGGATATATGGAGGGTAGAGGGGATAGGCCATATTTAATAGGATATATGAAAAATAGTAGTTATAGCACCAACTTTATACAAGTCAAAAAGGATTTAATAAGGGTACAACTTCCTATTCATCAGATAGAACAAGATGTTTCAGAAAATTTATTAGACGACTCTAAACAAGATCAACGAGCATATATGGAACTTACCCCAACTCATTCTAGGTTTAATTTTCCTACCTCTTCAGATGGTAGCACTCCCCCAGCCTATATAGAAATAACTGCAGGGGGTATAAATATATACCACCCCACTGGGAATGTGGAAGTACAACTTCCCTTAGGGGATCTTAATGTTACTCACCCAGTGTCCTAGATAATATGAAGAAGGTGAAATAATGACATTAGTTAATGATTCCACATATAGGCTTAAACAGAATTATCACCAATCTTTTGAAATAAAAAAGAGCGGTATTTCTGTTGAAATGCACACTCTGATAGTTAACCCTGAAGATATGAGTCAAGCTGAACCTTCTAGGTCAAACACAGTTCAAACATTAGGTGGGGCATTTGTAGTAGATTTTGGTCAAGGCTTAATAGAGGTTACTATTTCAGGAACTACTGGCTATAAATCTAGACCTAGTAAAGAAAATGGTGTTTTAGATGGATACCAAGAATTTGTTAATTTTAGGGAAAAGATATACCGTAATTTTATTACCTCAAAAGACCCCGATATGTTTCTGTATTGGCATAATTGGGAAGATAATGAGCACTATAAAATTCAGCCTAGATCTTTTAGGCTAATGCGTAGCAAACAGGCACCTCTCCTTTATAAATATGAATTCTCATTTATATGCCTAAGCAAACAAACCACTTATGGTAAAACTTCTATAGATAGTACTACTGTAACAAATCCCGTCATATCCGAATCAAGCATAAGCTACCTTACAGTAGATCTACCAAGTTTAAATAATTTAGTATACGGAAACAATACCCAACAAAATTTATTAAATGCCGCATCTGCTCTATTAAGAATATTACTTTAGGGGGTAAACATGAGTAATTATCAGTATTTACCTAAAGAACAAATAACATCTGTTAATTATCCCGTATTACAAATTTATTCATCTGATATACAGGATATAGGCAACTACGCCCTTGAGATTAACTCATCTATTTCCAATTATCAAAAAGGGGTTACCTCAAAAATAATAGTTAATCTTAATACCTTACAGCTATATATAACTAAATGCCGGACTGTATGTGAAAGGCTGAATTCTGGGGCTATCTGTATTGATGTATTAAGAAATATACGAGAAATACAATATATTCTACAAAATGTTTATTATCTCAGTACCCTACAAAATAGTATAGTGAGTTCTTCTAGCGACACTATTAGGGGTGATATCTAATGTCCCAAAATACTACTATAATTCAACATCTCATTACTGGAACAGATGAACTGCCCCACTTAGCCTTAAAATATTTAGGGGATGCTTCCCTATGGAAAGTAATCACTGATTATAATAACCTGAATTATCCCTACATAACAACAGATCCTAATTTCCAGTACTCTATAAAGGCTAGTGGTTTACTCCAGTTAACTAGATATCTAGATACAAATGAGTTACTTATCAAGAAGGGAACTTTATTTGCTTCTCCTCCCACGGATATATTTCCTGAATATAAATATTATGAGTCAACTAAGGACGTAATAATATCCCCTGGCACACTGGAAGCTGTTGTACCAGTTCAATGTACCTATCCAGGGTTTATAGGGAACACTCTTCAAAATTCCATTAATAAAATTATAACCACCGAGTATATAGGTACTTTTTCTAAGATATCTAATACCTACCCCTTTACAAACGGTGTTATTCTGAATGTTAAAACTATAGGAGATACATTATTAATTCCGGATAATGGGACAATATACACCAACCCTGTCGGATTCATAACAACTGATGAGTACTTAAACCAAGTGGGGGGTTCTGATATTGAATTAGGGTCTAATGGAGATATGATAGTAGACAATTATGGAGATATATGTAATGTTTCTGGAATTTTTAATATTCAGCAGGCGGTCAATCACAGACTAATAGTGGATATAGATGAGATACCTAGACATCCTGAATATGGGACTTCCCTATCGGATTTGGTGGGTAGACCTCAGTCCTATGTCAATAAGTTGATGGAGTTAGCGATACGGGAATCTCTTAGTTATGAGGATAGGATAGAAGAAATTTCTAGTATATCAATACACCCAGATAAGACTGCCTTATATATAACAATTGATGTCAAGATAATAAACAGTGGTATTATTAATAGTTTGCAAGTAAAACTTCCTTATTAGGAGGGATATAATGTTTGAGCGAAAATCTTTTGAACAAATACTAGGTAAAATGTTATCCTGGTCACAAGGGGTATCAACTAAGATAACTGACTACCGGGTGGGTTCAAAAATAAGAACTATTTATGAATCTGTAGCGATAGTACTAGAAGAGATGTATGATGACCTCTTTAAGGCTATGAAACAACTTATGGAGGATAACCTATATTCTATTTTTTCCTTTGAAAAATTGCCTTCTGTAAATGCTACTGGAACTGCAACTTTTGGCAGATTAACTCAGGCGAGTCAAGATTATATTATACCTTCAGGTACTATAATAGCTACTTCTGCAACTACTACTCTAGCACCTATAAAATTTTATACTACTTCAGAAGTCACCTTACTAACTGGGGAAACCTCCATATCAGCACCAATTATATGCGCTCAATCAGGAAAGATAGGGAATGTAGAATCTGGGACTATAACTAATCTTATATCAAAACCAACAGGAATAGAATCAGTGATAAATAATAGTTCTTTAGTAACCGGAAGGGACACTGAGACTAAAGAGGAGCAGAAATATAGGTTTCAGAAATTTATGGCTTCTAGGATGAGAGGAACTAGGGAGGCTATTGAATATGGGGCCTTAACTGCCAATGTCTTAGATATTAATGATAATGTAATAGAAAGGGTAATACAGTCTAAGGCATTCGAATATGTCCAAGATCCTTCTATACCATTAGGAGAGGTAAACTTATTTGTATGGAATGGGGTAGGGGATGCAAGTATTGATTTATTAAATAGTGTATCAAAAATAATCTATGGGTATTATGATTCCAATAATGTCCCGGTATATGGATACAAGTCTGCCGGGATTAAGGTTAATATCTTTACTACTCCTGTAAAATATATTTATGTCCAACTAGAGATCACTCCTGAGTCTTTTACTGCAGTAGAGGACCTAAAAAGTAATATACAGTCTGAAATAGATATGTATTTTAACTCTCTGTTAATTGGGGGCACTTTAATACAGACAGCCTTAGAATCTAATATAAAATTAGTATATGGAGTTAAAGATGTTAAATTAGGATTAAGTTCAGATGGTATTACATTCACTACAGATAACTTTGAAGCAGATCTACCCGAACAGATGCTAAGCCAATTTAAACCAACAATCTATATCTAGAAGGTGATTTAATGAGTTATATTTCCAAGTTGATGTCCTCATTACCCAAGGTATGGAACAAAGACCCCTTAGAAGAGGACTTAGTTATTCTAAATGACTTATCATGTGACTATAGTTATCTATCTATTGTGGATGGGTATTTATACCTTCATAATGAAATTGACAATCTCAAGGATTCTATACAACTAGATCTTACTATATATACGGTAGGTGATTTGATAGGTATCCTAGGTTCCTATGGTTTAGTAACTTATTCTACTTATGATTTAAATCTCAATAAATCTGCTTTGATTTTAAATGAATTAAATGCTCTTAATATTAAGAGTATGTATTTTTTGAATGGAAATTTCATTATTTCTATTATTCCTCTTAGATTGTATAAGTCTATAAATTGGCAGGTATTATATCCTATAGCAATTTATCTAAGTAGGGTTAAAGAAGATATGACATTATCGTTAAAACAATTATTCCTATCGTCTTCTTCTGGTCAGTGGGTAGATTATTGGGGAACTTTTTTAAATATTCTTAGAGAATACAATGAATCAGATAGTAGTTATATCCGTAAATTATTTCTGTATTTCATAAATCCTAAGACCAACAATATCGCTATGGAGGAATATCTCCGCATACTTTTAGGATATCCAGTTTCAATAAATGATATATCTCCTAATTTGTTTAGTGTAGTCTTACCCTTAGATTTC
>Ga0209728_1000667_pt1 | contig 25170 bp, 20 predicted proteins | sample RifGroD1_FD_183997 | JGI IMG/M metagenome (GOLD analysis project Ga0209728, IMG submission 183997) | Groundwater microbial communities from Rifle, Colorado, USA - Groundwater D1 (SPAdes) (version 2) | ecosystem: Environmental > Aquatic > Deep subsurface > Groundwater | place: Rifle, Colorado... | reverse complement strand
ATATTGGTGAAAAATAAATATGAAAGAAGGAATAATATAATGATGGAAAACAATAATGTGTTAATGATTAAAGGCAAGACAAAAGTTTGTGGTGTAGATATTCCTAATATTTATGGTGGATTTAGTAAAGATCAAAAGGTTATGTTGGCAAAAACTGTTTCAACTATTCATAGCAAAGAGTTAAAACATGTAAATGAATTAATAAATAATAATATAAATAATAAATATTTTGAAGAAGGAACTGATTATATTGATTTAAAAAAGTCGGTCGGTTCAAACGACTCACTTTTAAAATTAGGTTTTAATAAACAATCAATAGCTAATTCTAAAAATATTTATCTCCTATCTCAACAAGGGTATACACTTTTACTTAAATTGCTTGATACTCCATTAGCAAGAAAACAATATAAGATAGTAATAAGAGATTATTTTAAGTTAAAAGAATCAAAAGAATCAATAATTTATCTCACTCAAAAAGAATTGGAGCAATTAGTTGTTAGAAAAGATGGGACTATCAGACGTAATAGAGAAACATCATCCATATCAACATTTATTCAAAATGGAGAATTGCCGAATAATAGATTGTCTTACGCAAAAATTACGAACACCACCTATGATATTTTGTTTGGTATGTATGCTAAAGAAATAAAAGAATACTTGGATTTAAAACAACAAGATAATCTTAGAGATTTTCTATCAACTCAAGATTTATCTATAATCAGAGAAATAGAAGATGAGATACATTGGATGTGTAGAAAGGGATACACTTGGAGAGAAATTTATAGAGATTTAGTAAAAGAATATCCTAATCAAGTCGAACCAGTTAGAGCAGAGAAGTCTATTAAAGAGTTGAAGAAAGCTAAGAGAATTGCTATTGATGAGAGTGTAATTAAGAAGTTGAGATAGATTTAAATTAATAAATAAAATATAACAAAGGCATAATCAGATATTTGGTTGTGCCTTTGTTTTGATAATGGAGATGGATTAAAATAGCAAAGAAAAAATTTAGCAAATTTCACGTTAATTTATCAGAGGAAGGTAAATTAAAGCGTACATATAAAGAAATTTTGTATGATAGTGAATTAGAGCTTAAATTTATGAAGGAAGTAATTGAAGTTGGTTTAGAAGATGGTTCAATAAAAGATTATAAAAGACAGGTAAAATACGAACTACAACCCAAATGCAAATATAAAGATGTTAATATTCTTGCTATAAAATATGTAGCAGACTATGTTTTGACTTACGCTGATAATTCAGAGATTGTATGGGATATCAAGGGTCAAGCTGATGCAACTGCAAAAATTAAAAAGAAGATGTTTCATTATAGGTATCCTGAAATTGATTATAGGTGGATTGGGAAATCAGATGTTGATGGAGGGTGGCAAGAATATTCAGTTATTGAAAAAGGTAGAAAAGAGAGAAGTAAAGCGAAGAAAGCAAAAGATAAGTTGAAGGAAGTTAAAGATAAGATTAATAAATAAATAATAATTTAATTTGTCATAGAACTTGAGACATTTCATTTAGAAGTGTCTTTCTTTGTTGTATGACAAATTATGGTTATACAAGTAAACAGACTAGGGTAGCTCCTGAAAGTCACAAGTCCTAGTGATTGTCTGTTTATTATTCTTTTTAGTTAGATATTAGGACAACAATAAGAAGGATGGTGTTGTAAAAATGGCAAACGGTAATAATTATACAGATGATGAATTAATACAAAAGTACAAAGAATTCGCTTTAAAATTAGGTAAAACTCCTTTACAGAAAGATATTAATGAAGAAAGAAAAACTGATAAAACATTGCCTTCTTCTCCAGTATTAAGTAGAAGATTTGGTGGGTTAACAAACTTAAATAATATTTGTGGGTTAGTAATGCACTATAAATATTATACAGACGAAGAGATGATAACACTATTATATGATTTTTACCTAATTAATGGATTCCCAACAAAGAAAATGATTAGTATGGATGACTCTATGCCACATGCAGAAGTGTATTGTAAAAGGTTTGGTAGTTTTAAGGATGCAATTATTAAGGCTAATATTCCAATTCCAAAACACAAAGAAGGAAGACTAAATGATAATTTCTGTGAATTAACCAAAGAACAACTTTTGAACCAATTAGAAATTGTAATTAAAGAGAATGGTATTATACAGACTAATAAATTTAAAGAATTTGGGCTTAAAAGTTTCAGAGTTTACAGAAATAGATTTGGGTCATATAAAAAAGCATTGCAATTAGCAGGTATAGAAATACAAGATGACATTATGAGGAAGTATTTCTCTGAATTTAAAAATATAACAAATGATAAACTGTTGGAATATCTCAAAGATTTTTATAGTAAATTTGGAATACCTACCACAAGGATACTGAAGTTTAATAAAGATATGCCTAGTGATTATTTATATAGAGAAAGATTTGGAAGTTTTCAAAATGCTTTAGTAGAAGCAGGTATTTGTATTCCAGAAAGCAGAGAGTGGTTATACAATCGTGCAAGTGTTACAGATGAAGAAATATTAGAAATAGTTTCACGATATATAAATAATAACTTTTCAGAAAAAGATAGATTGCCTACCTTAAAGGATTTATATACTTTGTGTAATGCTCCAAGTTATAGTGTATTAAATAACAGATTTAATACTACAGAGAATTTTTATAATCAATTAGGTATTGATTATTTTGAACATAATAAAAAAGCATTTGAATTCGATATGATTGATAACTATATCAAATTGAAAGAAAACTTAGGATATGTTCCTGATAGCAGAGATGTTGATATTGCAAGTAAACAAGGTTTGTGTCAAGGAATGAAAACATATTCTGAACATTTTGGAAGTCTTATTGAATTTCAAAAAAGTTTAGGATATGAACCTACTGCTAATTTAGGATTAATTATTTCTAAAGAAGATGCTTTACTTGAATTAAAGGAATTAGGTATTAATCTAGGAAGACTTCCCACTCAAAAAGATACAAATGAATGCGAATGGACTCCTTCCTCTTCGTATTATGCTAATAACTTTGAATCATATGGAAAAGCGTTAATTTTAGCAGGATTTGATAGCACTTGGTACAATCGAAAGGTAATGATTACTCCTAAAGGAAATCTAGCATTTTCTTCTTATGAATATGATTTTACTACCATGTTAGAAGAAAGGGACGTTGAATTTACTAAAGAAGATTATTATAAAAACCATATAAAAGGATTTACAGAAAGACTCCAGTTTGATCATATCCTTTACATAAACGGCAAGATTTATTATGTTGAAATATTTGGAATCATGGAATATGAATGGTACAGAAATAAAACGATTAGAAAAATAAAGTTATGTGAAGACAATGATTTAATATTAATTGACTTGTATAAGGAAGATTTCAAAAAGAGAAATAGAGATCAATTGTACGAAATGTTAATGGAAAAGATTAAAGATATAGATAATAAATAAATATTAGAGGAAGTGAACTAATGGCAGAACGCAGTAAAAGAATCTATTTTTATGATGCTGAAAAATTAAAAAAAATAAATCCAGAAACAATGAAATTATGGAATAAATATAAAATTGATATGACAATTCGTGAACTATCCCAAAATACTATTGATGGTTACGAAAACGATATACAGCATTGGTTAATTTACATATATGATAATCAAGCTAATCAATGTATAACTGATTTACAAGAGGATGATATTATTGAATTTATTTACTTTTGTAAGGTAGAAGGAAATAATTCGCGTAGAATGAAACGTAGGATGTCCTCTCTTTCTGCTTTTTATAAGTTTCTTAGAAGAAAGAAAATAATTCCCGAAAATCCAATGGAATTTATAGAAAGACCTAAGAAGGATACAGATATAGCGGTTCAAACATTTCTAACACAAGAGCAAGTAGATTTTATGAAGGATAAATTAAAAGAACATGGCGATATTCAATTAGAGGTTTATGCTTTATTTTCCCTATCTACTATGGCAAGAGTTACAGCAGTATCAAATACAAGGTGGGATCAAGTTGATTTTGAAGCAAGAACAGTTAATGATGTGCTAGAAAAAGAAGGTAAAATAGTTACTTTGTATTTTAATCAAGAAGTAAAAGATAAACTTAGAGATTTACAAGAATATAGAAAAACTAAAGAAATTGATGATTTAGGATTTGTTTTTATTACTAAATGGTCTGGAGAAATAAGAAACGCAAATTCAGGGACTTTATTTGATTGGTCAAAAAGAATTGGTAATCTAGTCGGCATACCTACACTACATTGCCACGACTTCAGACATAGCGGATCTCAGCTACTTAAATTAGCAGGGATGCCAATTGAGGATATTTCTGAATTATTGAACCACTCAGGATTGGATGTAACAAAGAAATTTTATCTTAGACAAGATAAAAAGAAAACACAGGAAAATAAAGATAAGTATGGGATATAAAATGTTAGGGATTAAAATTACAAATTAATCCCTTCTAGTCCCAAACAAAAACAAAAATAAATAAAAAGGAATGATGTTAGATGATGATCAAATCCAAACGAGTGAAAAGATTTTTATATAATTTGGGGTTTGAATTTATTTTAACAAATATTAATGGCAAAGAAGGATATTTATTTCAAGAAAGTCCAGAATTAAAAGAATCAATAGCATTTTATTATAAAATAAGAAAGACTTTTGAAAATAAATAACCTCTTTAATTAAAGAGGAGGTCGAAAGACTAATGAAATATGTAAGTGATTTAATAAAACTAAAAGATATAGAGCAATGGGTTGAGGGATATATCATTGCTATAAATGCTCATACTGGTTCAGGTAAAAGTTATTTTATTAAGAAAATATTAAAAGACTATTGTATTGCTAATAAGAAAAATATACTTTTATTAACCAATAGAGACATTCTTAAAGATCAATTTATTCATGAACTGATTGAAGATGATAAAGATGGAATAATTACAGTTAAAAACTATCAAAGTATAGAAACAAGAATAATTCACAATATTCCTATTGATGATTATGATTATATAGTATGCGATGAGTATCATTATCTGTTTAATGATACCTTTAATTTTTGTACAGATATATCTCTAGATTATATTTTAGGACAATCTTCTAGTATTAAGATATTGCTTAGTGCTACATCTACAGTACCTATTAAATATTTAGAAGAAGTAAAGAATCTTGAATTAATAAAATATGAAATAGAACCAGATTATAGTTATATAGAGAAATTATACTTCTACGAAAATGATGATGTTATTTTGAAATTGTTAAATGATTTACCAGACAATGAAAAAGCAATATATTTTACAAACGCAAAAACATCTTATGACTTTAGTAAACAAATTGAGGATAGTGCTTTCATTTGTAGTAAACATAATAGTACATATAGGAAATATATAAACAATGAAGAAAAACAAAATATTATTGAGAAAGAAAGTTTTGATTCTAAAATATTATTTACTACAATTGCCTTAGACAATGGGGTTAATATAAAAGATATTCAATTAAAACATGTAATAATTGATACCTTTGATTTAGATACTATTCAACAATGTTTGGGTAGAAAAAGAATAGAAGAATCAGATGAAAAAGTAATTGTTTATATTAAAAACTGGAACAATAAAAAGTTAAATGGTAAGAAAACAAGCTTAAACAATATTATAAGATATGCAGAATTATTAAAGAGTGGAACATCATCTGAAGATTTGATTAAAGAACATAAGCACAAAAATACATTTGGGAATTTAATTTATGATATTATTGAATATGATAAGATAACCAAACATGTAAGCGAAACTATGTATTTTAAATTTAAATATGATATAGAGCAAATAGAATTATATATGAAATCAGAATACATGGATTATGTATCTGAAAGGTTTAATCAAGAGGAATATTTTGACTTAGAACAAGAGGTGGATGCTATGACGTTAGAAGATAAATTAGATAAATTAGTAGGTATTAAAATGTTTAAAGAAGAGCAGAAAAAATTTACTGATTTTATGAGGGATGAACTATTTAATGGAATAACTGATAGACATGGAACTGTTAAAATTAATACTATTAATGGATATTTTAAAGACAATAATATTCCTTATGAAATTGAAAGTAAAAAAGAAACAATTAGAAAAGATACCAATTATAATAAAAGATATTGGATTTTATGCAAAAAGATATATGAACTATAATATTGCATCCAGATTAGTCAATTTACTATATAATAGTAATCATACCAATCTGGATGCAAATAATAACAAATCTATTATTATAACATATTCATGAAGTAATTTTGGGACACCAAAATTGCTGAAATGATCCTCGATGGAAATCGCCCTAGCAAAAATAATATAATGAATATCATGACATGTCAAAAGAACGAAGAGTAACGGGTGAAGCGTCACCCTTTCTAGCCATTTCGCTATTCGCTCAATGACTAGGATTGATTATTTGCTTTAATTTTATTATATTTTTAACTCAATTTATCATCACAATATCATTTGACTCGCATAAGGATTGCTCCAGTTAAGTGATTGTATGGATTTGAATTATTAGAGGCTTATAATTTGATTAATTTTGATTAATTTTCATTTATTTTTGCTTTAAAACTATAAAAGCAAAAAAGAGAGACTATAAAATCTCTCTTCTCACTTACTCCCATCAGTCCACACTTATTCCCACATATTTTCCATTAATTTTGCTATCTCATTTTTCCTCCCTAAAGTTTCCTCTACGTCAACATAATAAATACCATCAACTAAAAATATAACATCCCCTTCTTTAACTTCACTTACCATGTTACTTCTAGGAATATCCTTCATTACTCTTCCTTCAAATTCAACAACAGCAAAATCACCTTCGAAACGATCAATAATTCCTCTAATTTCTTTCATAAAAATCCTCCTTATCGTGGTGGATTACAAACACTACATGGAGAATAACTTGTTTTTGCTTTAGATAAGCTAATTGGAATTCTACTTTTTGATAAATAACGGCAACCATCTGAATGATATTTTGCTCCAGATTTAGTAATATAAACAGTTACGTCTTGAGGTGTTTGTTTTGGAGTTACAGTAGTCGTTACGGTAGGTGTTGTTACGGGAGCAACTACAGCAGGTGCTCTAGGTTCAATTTCCGTTGCAATATTATTAATAGTGATATTTGTTCCATCTGACTCAGCAATAATTGTTCCAGATAAATCTGTACGATAAATTTTTGCTCCAATATTAGTAAGATCATCTATAGTAATATTTGCTGGATGTCCATAAGTATTTCCTTTTCCTACAGAAATTATAGCATATTTAGGTTGAACTTTATTTAAAAAAGCATTTGAACTTGCTGTATTACTTCCATGATGACCTACTTTTAAAACATCTGACTTGAGATTAAATTCTGCATTGATTATTTCATTTTCTGATTGTTCTGATGCATCACCTGTAAACAAAAAAGTATTACTCCCATACGAAAGCTTCAAAACTGCACTATAATTATTAATATCATCATAATTTATAGAGTTTGGAGCAATTAGTAAAGCATTAACTTCAGATCCAAGATTAAGTTTTACCCCTGCTCTAGCTTCCGTAATCTTTAATCCTTTGCTTTGAATAGCTGTAATTACATCTTTGAATGTTTGAGTAGTAGAATCCTTTTTCGGCATTATAACTTGCTCGATATCGAATGAATTAATAACTGTATCCAGCGCACCAATATGATCTTCGTGGGGATGAGTTCCAATAATTATGTCTAGTTTACTAATTCCTTGTTTCTTTATGTAAGATATAATTCTGTCAGCATCTTCATTATTACCAGCATCAATAAGAACATTTTTCCCATTTGGTATTTGAATTAAAATTGAATCGGCTTGACCAACGTCAATATATGAGATTTTTAGTTTTTGTCCTTGAATAATTGTGGTAGAAGCAGTATCTTTTTCAAGTTCTGGAGTTTTTGTTTTAGTATCAGTTGTTTGTCGTTCTTGTTTAATAGATGCTGTTATTGGAGAGCTATTGTTACTCTCGCCTCCATTAACTGCAGTAGACACAACGCTAGCAATCATTAAATAACCAAAAATAGCAACAATCTTTTTCCACATCTTCCCTGATCTAAAACCTGGAATTTTAATCATTTGTTTTCCTCCTTTTATAATATATTATCATGTTTTTGTATTGTTTTGTTAATATTTTTGTTTGTGACATTATTAATTGTTTTGCGACAATTTTAATAATCCCATATAAAACTCCCAACAATAAACCAATAAATAATTATTTGTCGAACCAAATCATATTAAATTCATTGTGTTTTCCTCCTTTTTCATGTACAATAATATTGACAAAACATATATAGTAAGAGGAGGAAAATATTATGAAACAATTCCCTAAAAAACTATTAACCACAATTTCCACAATCACATTATCTATAACATTATCCCTATCCCTACTACTTACCCCTATCCTAACATCACCTACATTAGCATCAGAGGTTAGTTCACCACAATTAAATTCTATATCATTATCAACTACATCAATAAAACCAACAAAAGTAACACTAAATTGCAAAACAACAACTCTAAACACAGGTTTAACCACAACATTAATCCCCACTATATCTCCTTCCAATGCTACAAATAAGTCAGTCACATGGAAATCAAGTAATACTAAAATTGCCACAATAAATTCTGAAGGATTAATCAAAGGCATCAAAGCAGGTAAAGCAATTATCACAGTAACTACAGTAGACAGCAAGAAAACTGCCAAATGTACTGTAACTGTAAAAACTGCTCCAATTCCTACTATCACTTCAATTGCAACTGTTAGCGTAACTACTACAGCAGGAACAGCTCCAATACTACCCAATCAAGTTGTAGCAACAATGAATGATAGAACAACAAAAAATGTCAATGTTACTTGGGTTACTCCATTAACTAGTCAATATGATTCTGTAGGTACATTTATTGCAAATGGTTCAATTGCTGAATCAACTACAATTAAAGCAATTGCTAATGTTACAGTTGTAAATCCAGAACTAACAATTCAAGATACTCAAAGATTGGTTTTAGGAAAATGGATGACTGATACTAAAAGGACGTCATTTGAATTTTTCAATGATGGTACAGTGGAACATATATATTATTTACCTAATTTTGAACCTAGTTTGAAATATGAATCAAATTACACGTTTAGTAGTCCAACTAGAATTAAAATCCAAGGAATCAAATATTATAATTATACTTTTTCAGAATGGACAAATACTAGCACAATTATAACAAGTGATATATCTGTTGATAATATGAAGTTAAAATTCATAAGATGGAATTCTAATGGAGATTTAGTATTAAATAGAGTATAATAATTGTGATAATTGTTGTGTTTAAGACCTCTGTGATATGGGGTCTTTTTGATATTTAATCTTATTATAGGAGATATTGTGATTGTGTTGTAAAATTGATTTACAAGCGTGAGGATTGCTTGTGTTGAGTTTTTATTGTTAGTTGGTATGATTGTATGGGTCAAGTGATTTTGTGGTTTGAGAGTGGTTTAATTTTGATATTATAATAAAAATTGGCAAAGAAAAGAGACTCTAAGTTGGATTAGAGTCTCTATAGTACAAATATTATTATATTTACTCCACCACTCTCAATGGATGGTAATATTTTTCTAATGTCTTATTCCCATCTGCATCCTCTTTAATCACCATAGCATGTTCAGCAAATCCCATGTCATGGAGAAAGAAGTCACTCATTTTATCTTTTAACCCTTTGTTCCTACCCATAAATAGGATTAACGCCTCATGGAGTAAATTAAATAATGGCATGTCGTTTGATTTATTTTGCTTCCATTCTGGATTACTTCCATCGTTTTCTATGCCACGGAAGATATAGTGGTAATGTTTTCGATCTTTTAGTTCTCCTAAGATATTTTGTTTAACTGATATAGGATTCATATTTAAGATTTGGCAAAACGAATGAAAATCTAAATTTTCCTTATCATAAATATCACAAATATCTGCCAATTTGTAAGAATATCTGATTATCATATCTTCGAGCATTTTTTCAGTTCCTTGATAATGATTTATCGTTTTTAGATATGATTCATATAAATCATATTGTTGCGGTGAAAAGTCGGATATATTGGTTACTCCTGTGTCTTTGATGAACTTTTTATATTTGTCTTGGATCTTATTTAAGTAATCAGAGTGTTCAAACAGCTTTTTAATTAGTGCCATAGAATATTTGCGAAACCAAGTTATTTGATTATGACATTGTTGAATGGTTGTAGGAACTTCCATTATATCTATGTAGTGAAATATTACCTCATCTAAGGTTATGTTGTTCATGGAGTCAATGGTATTTCTACTAATTATTTTGGTCTTGAACACAATGGAATTCACAATCTTTTGTTGATATTCTTGTTTGGTCGTTGTCACTATTAATCACACTCTTTCTTTGCTATTTTTAATAAGATGTCAATTGTATTAAGAATAGGGACTCTATCCCACTAGAGTCCCTTAATAGTTTTAACATTTTATTTATGTATTCTATACATCCAAATCAGAAAACTTTTCTAAATCATAATTAATCTCCTTCAGTAATTTATCAATAAACTCAATGCCCTTACTTGTAACAAGTGTCTGTGTTCTATTAACAATTTCTCCATCTGCATCAGGAATTGTATATTCTCTGACTACAAATAACTTTTGTTCAAGATATTGTTGTCTAGGCACATTATGTTTTTCTTTATCATTTTTACTTCCTGTCATAAGAATATCTTTTTCACGTAAAAATGAAAATAGTCTTCCACGACCCACATTAAATGATTTCGCAACGGAATTCATATTTTGGCTTCCATTTGCGTTAATTAATGCATCGAAACTTCTTGCCTTTGGAATTAATTCTTGATTTTGAAGTTCTAACATTTTTCTTTGTTTCTTTTCTTTAAAATATGCAATTCCTCTCTCATCTTCGTCCATATCGAGATAATCTTGTATGAATGATTCTATATTCGGAAGAAATGCCTTTGCTAAAACATCTTTTGCCTTGAGTTGATATTCTATTAGATTGTCAACTATTTTATTCTCTGATTTCATTTTAGGAGTAATAGATATCTTAGCTAACCACAATGGAAGAAATTCAAGTTCAATACATAAAAATTCTTGATTACCTCCATTAGTAGGGAGAACTAAATTTCGTTTCCCTTTAGAAAGTACGATGTCTTCTTGAATTCTTATTCTTTCATTCTGCATTTGACCTTTGGTTAATCCAATTCCATTGCAAACCCAATTTACTCCTACATAACTTTTGCCATCATTATCTTGAGCTACTAATATATTAGCTCCATTAAAATCTACCTCTTTAATTATTAATTCAGTTGTCATTGTTGTCATATTTTTAATTACCTCTTTCAATTATTAATTTTATTTTTGTATTTATGTTGTTTTGACTTACAAGTGATGATAAAATTTTTACACTACTTTAAAGGTGGTGTATACCTTGCCCTCTCCTTTCTATATTATTATTGTACTCCTTATATATCCTTATTACTCAGGCCCATCTCGAATGATAATATCACTTCCTTTCTATATTATGTTTATTTTTGTGTCTACTTTGTTAGTATAGCATGTTGGAATGGATTTGTAAAGTAAAAAATAAAATTATTTGACTTGTGATTTGTTGGTGTGATATAATTTATTTGTTGAAGATATTGAATGGATAAGTCACTCCTTGATACATATGTTTTTGATTTTGATAGGCATATGGGTTTCTGGTATAATAGAACAGAATGGAGTGATTGAGTAATTATGATAATTAAGACTACTATTAAACAAATCAAAATTCCTACTAATACCACTGGTATGAAAATATTGTGCGACAGATACAAAATAAATCTTAAATTAGATGGTAGAAAAATTCCTTGGTTAGTTGAAAAGTTTAATGAGAATGGATTTAAGATAGAATATAAAGCACTTGTGCAACTTTTAAACAATCGTAGTGATTGGAGATTGATTTATGCTGTGGGATTATGCCAGATATTTGAATCAAAAATTGGAGATTTGTTTTATTTTGAAAATGATAAAGAGGAAAGAACAGATATAGATTTTCTTTAATGGATATTAATAATATCTTTTTCTATATTGACAGAATCACTTTCTCCATCTATAATAGTATTAAGGGATTGATAAACAATCACCTGAAAATATTAGAGTAGAGGGGATACATAAATATGAAAAATACTAAACAAACTTCAAAATCCAAATTATCCTTCAATGACACAATGGAATTAAATATCCTTGAAACCTTAGAAGCTAGAACATCTCATTTATGCAATGAACTCAGACTTCATACAGACATCCACATTTCATGGGCAGATTTATGCAATATTATTTCCCCTTCTAATCCAACTAAAATTGCTGATAAAATTCATGCATACTATAATCGTTTAGAAATTATGAATGATGAAATATATCACAAGATATATGACGCAATTTATGATATTGGCAAGAATGATGATAAATTTTATCATTGTGATGTGTTGTGGATAAGTAGTGTGAGTAGTATTATTTATGAAAATTTTAAAGACAAATGGGAAATGGTTTTAAGTTGTATGAATGAAATTCATAATTTGTATAATGTTTTTGATTTAGATTTTGTATTTAGTGAAGCAATATTAACTTTGAGAGAAAGATGTTTACTTGGTGATGAGGTATTTACTTGTGTTTATGAGTATAAGAAGTGTGGTAATGTTGCGCATGAGAAGAACGAGGATGATGTCTATGATGATTTGTTTGAGAGTTGGTATGATAATGTAGGGAGTGGTATTTTGCATTGATTGTGGGATGATTGTTGTTCATTAATATTGTGAATGATTGTGAATATGGGGATTTAGCTATCCCCTCCGACAAATGAATATGAAATCAACTCTCATAAATGAAAGTGGGTTTCCCTTAATTATTTTTATATTATTAATTAAGGGAATCGTATTATAAGAAAAGGAGTATCAACAGAATGAAAAAAGTATTTTTAGATAATTTACCTATTAAAAAAGGAAAAGGAAGATATATAGATTGGAAAAATAGTGTGGGATATAAAGTTGATTTTGTTTATGAAGATATTAAAGGGGAATTAAAAATTATTGATTATAATGGAATGTATTTAACTATTGAGAAGAATAATAATTTTTTTAAAATTAAAACAGATAATTTTTCAAGATGTAAATTAGGAAATGTATTAGGTGTAAAAACATCAGAATATAAATACAAAATTGGAGACATCGTCGAAAATAAAAATATCCAAATATTAGAGTTGATAAAAATTAAGAAAAATAACAACTACCCAGTGAAAGGTTATAAATATAGATGTTTAATTGATGGAAATATACAAGATATAACAGAGTCTAATTTATCACAAGGAGGAGGGTGTCCAATTTGTGATAATAAAAAAGTATTAAAAGGTGTTAATGATATATCTACAACTCATTCACATTTAGTTAAATATTTTGTTGATATAGAAGATACTTATAATAATACTTATGGCTCAAAGCAAAAAGTTAGTATGAGATGTCCTGATTGTGGATGTATAAAACCCGTAATGATCTATTTATTAAATTCAAATGGATTTTCATGTCCTGAATGTGGAGACGGAATAAGTTATCCTGAAAAATTTATGTATTCAGTTTTAAAACAATTAAATTTAGAATTTGAAACTCAATATAATCCAGAATGGATTAAACCAAAAAGATATGATTTTTATTTTAAAATTAATAATAAAGAATATATTATTGAGACTGATGGGTACTTTCATTCAAATAACAATCATATGAATGACAAATCCAAGGAAGAAACTAAAGTAATAGATGATTATAAAGATGAGAAAGCATTAGAACATGACATTTCAGTTATAAGAATTAATAGTGAAAAGTCAGTGTTGGAATTTCTTAAGAATAATATATTACAAAGTCAAATAAATGATCTATTTGATTTATCTAAAGTTGATTGGTTGAAGTGTCATGAATATGCTTGTAGCAATTTAGTTAAAACTGCTTGCGATTTGTGGGAAAAGGAATCAAAAAGTGTAATGGAAATATGTAGTATTTTAAAATTATCTAATTTTGCCATAAATAAATATCTAAATCAAGGTACTATATTGGGTTGGTGTAATTACAATGGTAAAAATATTATGAGGACAAATGGAAAAACCAGAGGGAAACAGAGCGGAAAGAAAATAATTTGTATAACAAATGGGAAAATATTTGATAGTGCCAGAGAAGCAAATAGAATTTTAGGAATAGATTATCATGGCATATCAGATTGTTGTAGAGGAAAGACGAAATCAGCAGGTAAAATTAACAATATAAAGTTAGTGTGGATGTTTTATGAAGATTACTTAAAAACAAAAGAAACAATATAAATGGTTTTAATTGGAATCTACCATATGCTCAATATCTTGAGGCCGATTTATTCAAAGTTAAGATTATTCCAAGAAAGACTAATGATGGCGTGACAAATATTTGTACTACTTTATGTACAGTGAAAGCATTGGAATTTATTAAGAAGATTTTAGATAAAAAGAAAAGCTTGCAGTTAGAGCTACAAGCTGTGTAAGGGTTTTAAGTTTTATTGAATTCATGCAAGTAGAATTATATCATATATTTAGAGAAGAATCCACTGGTTTTAGTGGGTTCTTTTTGTATGTCTAAGTATAGGTAATATTGAAATATACTCAATTTTTAATTTGATAGTTTTAGGCAACATCGACAGTCGCGAGTCGTAGAAGGGAAACACTCCTCCTTTCTTTTTTGTTGCCTTTTTATAATGGAAATGGTTTGGAGTGTGTGGTTGGTAAGTGCAAAATAAAATTTGAAGGAGTGTTGAGTATGGGGAAAATGTGGACAGAAAAAGAATTTAATTTCTTAAAAGACAATTATATGACAATGACAGATGAAGAATTAGCAAAAGAAATAGGCAGAACATCAACTCAGGTTAAACATAAAAGAGATCATGAAAAACTTGGCCGTTCAAAACCAAATAGAAATATTGATTGGGATTCGCTGAAAAGAGATTATGAAACTGAAAAAGATTTAACCGTTTTAGCCAAAAAATATAGCGTAAAAACTACAACTAGTATTAGAGATCACCTAGTAAATGATAATTTATTTGAGTATATCGTGAATAAATGGAGCAAAGATGAATTTGCATATTTAAGAGATGGTATAGGTAAAATATCGACTGTAGAAATGGCACAATATTTAAATAGGTCGATTGCATCAGTGGGGAAGAAAATAAGTGACTTAAACTTAGACAACAGAGAAGTTCTATATTATTATCCAAATTATATTCCATATAATGAAAAAGAAGAATTTTTATATAATAAGATAAATGAAAAACTAAATAATAATGAATTAATTACCCACTCCTATATTAGAAAATATTTACCAGATATTAATTTGCCAGATTATACTATGAAAGTATATGATATGGGATATGATTCATTCTTAAAAACTTTCTTTAATATAGATTTACAAAAATATTATAATGATAATTCAATAGAAATATATAATTATTATAGAAGCAATAACCTTATTTTTCCGTCTAATTTTATGACCGTTGAAAATTCCGTAACTATAGTTAGAAGTCTATTAAAAAATTATAGTGAAGAAGATTTTTATCAGAAGTATTGTGGGGCTATGCTTGAAGAGTTTGGTTTATATAATACTAAAATATTTGATTTTGCTAAATTACTTTATCCCAACTACTTAAATCATCCATTTTTATTCAAAAAGGCGTTTTGCCCTAATGGATATTGGGATGATTTGGACAATAGATTTTTAGCGATAGATCATATGGTAGAAAATATGATTAATAATAAAATAATGAACTCTGTTGACGATGTAACAAGATTAACAGCAGAAGATTTTCAAAATAATAATTTAGGAGGACTACTTACAGAACGTCTAATGTATGATATATTAAGTGAATATCTATTAAAGAAAACTGGTAAACAATATAATGAATGTGAGTTACATTGTGTTACAAATGGTTATTGGAAAGATATTGAGAATGTTAAAAAATCTATTAAGTGGATGTTGGAAGAACAAGAACATTGTGATGGGGTTGATATTGAATGGATAAAAGGTAATTTCGGAGTAAATATGATAAAGAAATATGGATTAGCAGGGATGTTGTCGTCATTACATACAATTAATGGTTATACGCCAATAAATAGTTTAATAACTATCACTTATCCAGATTTGGATATTTTTTCTTGGGAGTTTAATATGGTATCTAATGACTATTGGAGTTTAAAAGAAACCGCAGATCAATCATTAAAACAATTGATAGAATCCCGTCTATGTTTGCCGATATTAGATATTCCAAAATATATTTCAAGAACATATTTTCAATATAATTATCAAAAGTTTTTGTTACCATTGACAAGATTTTATAATGGTAATATTTTCAATTGGATTAATTCAATATATCCTAATGTTTTTACTTGTAGAGATTTTGGTTATATTGAGTGCTTAGATGGAACTATAGTAAAATCTTTGGCAGAGCAAATGATACATAATTATCTAATAGTAAAATATAATAATGTTAAATATTTGGATAATAAAAAGGAAAACGAGGGTTCATATGAAAATACAAAATATATACCAGATTGGACTATAGAGGATAATATAGTAATAGAATATCTTGGTTTATATAAAGAGAATAAAACAAACATAGAAAAGTATGATAAGTATAATTCAAAAACTAAAAACAAATTACAAATGGGAGAAGACTCTGAATTAACATTCGTATTTTTATATGAATCAGATTTAAAAAATAATTTGCAAGGATTAAAAACTAAGATAGAAGAATCAATAAATAATAATATGAAAGAAGGAAAATAAAAAAATGGTAGAACAAAATTTAATTAAAATATCGGAGATTACATCAGACCATTCAAACATAATCATCAATAAATATATCCCTTTTATGGTTAAGCAAAATATAATTAACAATGTCTTGCTAACTTGTATTTCAGTTGAAGAAGACGGATTTAAACGAGTGGATAGTGCCATGAAAAGAATGGCAATTGAATTTTCTATTTGCAATCAAATAAGCAATATTGACATGTCTGATGAAGATTCATTAACAGCGTATGATTCCCTTAAAGAATCTGGAGTTATTGAATATATTTTAAATAATATTGATTCGAGTGAAATTAAATTTATTTCAGATTGTGTGAATGAAGAAATAGAAGAAATGTATAAAGTAGATAATTCTATTCAAGGAGTTGTATCTCAAGGATTAAATAAATTACTTGCAAAAATACCAGACAATAAAGGAATGACAAAGTTTATTAATAGTATCTCCAAACAATTTGATAAACTTGATCCTAGCAAGTTAAAAATGGTTAAAGAAGTTATGGCGTGGGATAAAGGAGTAAATAAATAAATAAATAATAAAATAATTTTATTAGGAGTTGTGATTTAAGGTGGAATTTAAAACAGTATCAGAATTAGAAAAATATTTACTTAAACAAATATCTGAAAGTTTAAAAACAGACGTTGCTTCAGATGGCAGGGATCTAATGAGAGAACATGTCCAAGACGATGTTTATGACCAATATAGACCTTCTGATTATGAAAGAACTTGGGAATTAATCAATAGTTGCAAGAGTTCTATGGTATCAAGCGATACTCTTAAATTAACTAATACTAGAAAAGGAGATGAGGGAGAAGATGTCCCAAGTATCATAGAAAATGGGGGTCACTATAAATGGGGATATATAAGGAATTTAGATGAGATTATTGGCCCAAGACCATTTATGGCAAGAACATATGAGGAGTTGGAAAATGGAAGGGCAAAATTATTCCTAAGAAATTCTTTAGAAAAGCGTGGATTTAAAACACAATAATATAAATATGTAAAAGTAAAGTGTGTTAACTAACAATTAACACACTTTTTACTATATTGTATTTGTTTTTAATTTTTCACGGGTAATATTACTAATAATATTACCTAATTCTTGATCTTTTTGCATTTGCTTAAATACACAAGTTACTTCCACATCATTGTCTAAATAAGTTAAAATTAAATATTGTGTAATTTCCTCAGTTTTCTTTTTGACACCAAAGGCAAAGATCCCAAGTGCAACTAATCTAGTTAAAGTAACATCTCTTCTTATTTCCTTTTCTGTTTTTACTTCATATTTGATTAATTGTGATAATAATATTTCATTACCTTCAAAATTATTTGGATATCTTTTACTATTTGAACTAAGATTTTTGTTTTCAATGTAAATTGAATTATATCTAACATAAATAGTTACTACATCGTTTGTTTGTAAATAAGGATGACCACTTAGATGAATAAGAAATATCGATGATATAGTGCCATTATTCTTTTCTAAATCTTCATAATATTTTACTCTCTTTTGAAATTCTATAGGATCTTCTCTTCCAAATATTATAATAATTACTATTCCAATAACTATTAAAGCGACCAGAGCAATGAATATATTACCAATCATATGTTTAACACCTTCCTTTTTAATTACTATTATATGCGAATGCGTTAAATATATCAATTAAATATTTAAATTATTAAGAAAAGTCAGAGGAAATAATATTTCCTCTTTTTATTATATTAAAATAAAATAGGAGGAAATAATATGGACAATAAACTATTAATATTAATCAAAGGAAAACTAGATATTTCAGATTTATCTCAGGCAAAAATAGATCAACAATTAAAAAATTTAAAAATAAACTTAAAATCTACATTAGATTTGTCTCAACAATCAATAGATAAATTTAAGCAAGATGTAGATAAATTAGCTAAATCTGTAAAGGTAAACTTACAAGTAACCGTAGATCAAGCAACTATTAATAATGCTCAAAGAACAATCCAGGCAAGCATGGGTAGGCTTACAAATGCAAATAGAAATAGCAGTTCTAATATATTAAACGCACAAGATATAGAGAACCAAGTAAAAAGAATTAATAACTCTCTTGATAGATTAAAAATAAATAAAGACAAAGTATTTGCCGATTCTAGAGTTAGTACTGAAGTAGCAAAACTAAGAGAAATGGAGTCTGCTTTTAAAAGAGGCGAAATTTCAGCCAGACAATATGGTTTGCAGTTAGATACTCTTAGGACTAGGGTTGCACAAGTTTCTGGTGAATTTAGAAATACAAATAAAGATGGATATGCTTTTTCTGAAATGCTCACTTTGGCGGCAAAAAAGATCGCAATTTGGGGAATAAGCACGAATCTTGTCTACGGTAGCCTTAATCAGCTAAAAAAGGGAATTTCCTTTATTTCTGAACTTGATAATTCTCTTAACCAAGTCCGTATTGTAACAGGCAAAACTCAAGTTGAAGTTGAAAAATTAGCTCAGTCATATAATAAACTTGGTAAAGAGATGTCTGTTTCTACAAAAGAAATAGCATCTACATCAGCAGACTTGTATAGACAGGGTTTATCTGATTCTGATGTTGAAGAGAGAATGAAGTCTATAATTCAATATGCAAAAATAAGTTCAATTTCATTAAAAGAAAGTAACACAATTATCACAGCAACAGCGAATGCAACTGGCGAAAGCGTTAGTAAAATTATTGATATTTTTGCTCTATTGGGTAGACAAAATTGCCCCCTTGTAGCGTGAGTTACAAGTGAAAATCTGGCTATATCGGTGAAACTCCAGAGATGGACAATACCGAGGGAAGACTATTTGTGATTGTTAAATAATCGTACAACCATAGGATCAGGGGTGATTTTATGGTGGAATATACTTGTAATTATTGTGGGAAAATTGCTAAGAAAAGAAAAAGCTACATAAGAGAGCATAATTTTTGCTGTAGAGAATGCTATAATAAATATCAAAGTGGAGTTCTTAGAGGCACAAATAATAAAAATTCTATAGCAAAAAAGACATATAATTGTACAAATTGCAATAAAGAAGTCTTATTGCTAGAATCTCAAGCAAAGCACAAAAATAATATTTTCTGTAGTAAACAATGTAGAAACGAATATGATAGTAAGACTTTCTCCGGCAAAGGTAATCCTAACTACAGAAATGGGAATATAACTATTAAGTGTTTATATTGTGGAAAAGAATTTGATAGAGCCTCATATCAAAAAGGAAGAGCAAAATACTGTAGCAAAGAGTGTAAAGATAAACATTGGAGTGAAGTCATTAGCAAGACTCCAGAAAATCAAAAACGACTTAAACAACAGGGTGTTAATGCTATGTTAAATCAGAAAAATAAGTTCACCAAACCAGAAAGAATTGTAAATAATTATTTGCTACTGTATAATATTAATGCGATTCCGCAGCATCCTATGTTTAATAGATTTGTTGTGGATTTTTTCATACCTTCTTTAAATATAGTTATAGAAGTATTGGGTGATTATTGGCATGGCAATCCATTAAAATATACTGATAATCAACTAACCGAAAAACAAATCAAAACTCGCGAAAAAGATAAAAATAAGTTAGATTTTTTAACTAAAGAGGGATATGAAGTACATATGATATGGGAAAATGATATTTATAAGTATTTAGAGAAAACAATGGAATTTATAGTTAAATAAATATAATATGGTTGTATATTATTAATAAATCACAAATAGAACCCGTAACGACTAATTTTCGTAATGGTAACATTATGGATATGCCAGACATCTATAAACCCCTTTATAGATGAAGATATAGTCTGATCTGCACGTATAATTTAATTGAGAAGGTGCAGAAATAGGAAGAAATTCCTATTCGCCATATTTAATTATATGGTCAGTAGTCTTTAAAAAGATGAAAGCAACAGTTTGGATACTACTGCGTCAGGAGCAGATGAGATCGGAGAAGCCCTTCAGAGAGTGGCATCAGCAAGCGAGAGTAGCAATATTTCTCTCGAAAAAAGTGCATCGTGGCTGGCAACAATTTCCAGTATAACCAGAGAGTCAGCGTCAACTATTGGACGAAGCTTAAATTCTGCGATCAGTCGCTATGAATCTATAAAAAGTACAGGATTTAATTCTGAAGATTCTACTAAATTAAATGATGTAGTAGAATCTTTATCTGACATCGGCATAAAAGCAACTGATTCAGAAGGGCAGTTATTGGATTTTGCGAATGTGATGGATATGGTCGGGGCACGATTTGACACATTATCAAAAAATGAAAAGGCATATATTACAACCACGATGTTCGGAACTTTTCAAAGAAATAGAGGACTAACATTATTAAATAATTATGCAGATTCATTAAAAAATTATGAAAACGCCCTTAATGCATCGGGCACATCTGAACAAAAATTTGCTATATACCAAGAGTCAACAGGTGCCAGATTAGAAAGACTAAAAGCATCGTGGGAGAGTTTTTGGCAGTCATCTTTAGATTCTGGAGTGATTAAAGGATTAATAGACGCTACAACTATTTTAATTGATACTTTTGGTAATTTGTCTACAATAATAATGTCTGTAGTTACAATTCTTGCTTTATGGAAAGGAACTGCAATTACTGCATCTATAATGACATGGGTAGCATCAACGAGAATTCTTAATTTTGTATTAGCAGATAATATTAGGTATATGATAATATCTAAAGGGGAAACTTTAGGTTGGACTACCGCACAAGTAAATGCTGCAATAGCAACTAATGGTTTAAAGTTAGCCCTAAATGGTTTAAAGGTTGCATTTTTATCAAATCCAATTGGTGTTATTGCGGTAGTTTTAACTACAGCGATTGGTTTGTTTGATATTTTTAGTTCTAGAATAGATTCGGCATCCCAGAAACAAAAACAAGTTACAGATGATTTAACTCAAAGTATAAATAAGTTAAAAGCAGAAACAAAAGAAATTCCGAATCTAATATCTACTTATGAGGAATTATCTAAAGTAACTTTAAAAACTGCTGAACAGAAAGATAAACTTTCAACTGCTACAGCAAAATTAAGCTCACTTTTTGAGGGTTCTGTTACTGGATTTACGGAAGAAGGTAAAGCAGCAGAGCTTGATATTGCCTACATAAAGCAATTAACAGAGCAAAAAGAAAACCTTTTAAAAACTCAACAAAAGTCTTTAGCTACAACATTTGATAAGTCTGGTACAGATAGTTTAAAAAAATTACAAGACGACCAAAAAGAAATGGATTCATTAAATAAAAAATTAGAATCATATAAAATAAATATGAATAAGATGAGTTCTGGAGAAACACCTAGCTTAAATAGAGAAAAGGGAATACAAGACTATAAAGATATGATTGATGGAGTAGCAAAACAAAAAGCAATCTTAGAAGCAACCATTCAATCAGAAACGGCAACTTTTATAACTGGGGCAGTAGCAGTAGATCAATTAAGTGATTCTACAAATAAATTAAGTAAAAGTATGCAAAATGACTTAATAGCAAGTTTAATTACTACTAAAGGGTCTATGGGTGATTTTGTATCTGCTACTACTGCATTAGAAAGTATAAATATAACAAAAACAATTTCAGATATTACAACCAATATGAATGAAATGTCAAAGGAAGGAAAGTCAACTACCGAAATACAAGATTATCTTAAAAATTCTTTAAATGGGGTAGGAGAACAATTAACAAAGTTAGGTGTTCCAATTCCAATTGTTGCTGAATTAATAAAGCGACTTAATAATGATTTTATTCTTCCAGAAGTTAAAAAGGCAGAAGAAAAAATGTCTGATTTTTCATCATCTCTAAAAACACTTCAAGAAACAATGTCCAAGTCAGCATCAACAATTTCAGAAGTACAATCTGCATTGAAAGAATATGATGATAATGGAAAATTCAATATTGATACAATTATAAAATTATCAGAAAAACATAAACAACTCCTTTCAATGCTTGATGATGAGAAAGGTTTACATCAAGAACTTACCAACATTATTAAAGAAGAACAAGAAGTTTCTCGTAAAGCCTACGCTCAAATGCTTATGGATAGTGAAGAATTCTATACTGCAAAAGTTTTGGGTAATGCTCAAGTAATGGATGCTTTGTCTAAATTATATAATGGTGATTTAAGTCAGTATAAATCATTAGCAGAAGCAAAATCCAAAGTAGACCAAGAATTAATACAACGATTAGCGTCACTTTGGTCTAATTATTATAAAGCAGGAGCATTAGTAGCACAACCTTTAGATGGTGGCAGAACTGTTGTTGGTGCTGATGGTTCAGAGCAATATATAACTCCTGAGATGAAAGCTCAATACGCAGGATTAAAAGCTTATTCAGATCAAATGAGTGCATTAGCTAAATCTATGGACAATATTGCTATGAAAGGTACTTCTGGCATTGACTTTTCAGGAATTGGCATGTCAGGCTCAAAAGACAAAAAAGAAAAAGCATCTCCTAAAGAATCAGTTTCAGATACTCTCTCAGTTGAAGAATCTTTAATTCGTTCATTCAATACAGAAGCAAAAATAACAGCAGAAAAGAATAAAATTCTTCAAAAACAACTTGAACTTGCTAAATCTCAAAAAGACTATAATACAATTCTTGAGAAAACGAATGAATTAACAAAAGGACACCAACTCGAAATAATACAACTTGGTCAAGCTAAATCTAAGATGGAAGATGAATTTGCTTTACAAGCTACTAAAGCAGGAAAGTCAATTCCAGAAGCATTATCATGGTTCGATGCTGAAGGAGAAGCAACTCTTGCGTATGTAAATACTTACAATTCTGCTTCAGTAGAACAAAAGAAGGTACTTAAAGATGTCTTTGACACCTTGCAAAAACTTGAAAAAGCATGGAAATCAAATTCAGATGCAATTGCTACTGCTACGGAAACTTCTAAAGCTTTTACGCAGCAATCAAAAGAAGACCTAATTAAAGGAATAGAAGATCAGGCAAAAGCTTTAAATGATTCTGAAACATCCACCCTAGAATCCTCCTTTAAAAACCTAGACATCGATTCATGGATAAAAGACAATATCACAGCAACAAAAGACTGGAAAACATCTCTATCAGAACTTTTAAAAGAAATAGAGAAACTTGGAACTCCAACAACATTGGCAGGACAACAAAAACTTAATGAATTAACTGCCAATGCCGTTAAGCTTGCTGCTGATGCCAAAAAAGCTCAGGATGAGTATCAAAAATCAGTAGATAAAGCAAAGCAAAATGCTCTTTTCGAATCTACAGATGCTAATCTACAAGAGATCATGGATAAAATAGATGCAGTAGACCAAGCCCAGCAATTATCCCAAGGCGGGATATCTTCATCAATTCCAAAAATTGATATGGAAATTGTCCCTCGAATCGACTATAAATCTGTTGAAGAGGCAATAGCGGAGATTCCTAAACCAAATGTTGATGAATATGAATTTGAGCCACCTAAAACATTCGTTGACTTCATCCACAACGAATTCACAAATGCAGTATTAACTGCTAAGGATACTATCTCTGACCTAAAACTAAAGATTAACTCCTTAGGCGAAGTAACTCCTGAAAATAAAACTGAAGCTCTTGGTTATTATCGGCAAATCCAGGACGCGTTAACCACTCTCTCAAAAACAGCATCAGATGCAGAAACTAATCTTAAAATCAGTTTAGATGCTGGAGAAATATCTCAATCTGAATTTGATGAAAAATTAAAAACTATTCAAGTTGCTGATTTAGAAGTGCTTGCCGTGCCTAAATTTGAGATGACTACCGATGCCCAAGCTGGACTTGATGCAGTCAAGGAAAAAATTGGTAGCATTGACGTAGATGCAGATACAAAATTAGCCAACGAAAAAATCTCAGCTTTATTAGTAGATAGTCAAAAGAAAATTACAGCAGTCTTGGATGATATTGCTGCAACGCAAGCGATTTTGATGCTACAACAACCAACTTCATCAATTCACACGATTTATATTCAAGCCGTAGAAGGTAAAAAGCCAGAAGGCTTTGCAAAAGGAACCGATTCAGCACCAGGAGGAATATCTAAAGTTAGTGAAGAAGGCCCGGAATTAATACAAAATCCTAACGGATCAATATATCTATCTGGTAATCGTGGAGCAGAATTAGTATATCTTCAAAGAGGAGCTAGGGTTACTCCTCATAATGAAACTGAAAAAATACTAAAATCCCAAGGTGGTAAAATCCCTGCATATGCCGATGGCACAGGTTCCCATGTCACTGATATGGATTTTCTCAACTCAAGTGCAAAAGAATTTTCCGAAGCAATTACTGATCTTACTAAAGTAATTTCCAAATCCTC